>TARA_B110000003_G_scaffold101692_1_pt1 | contig 32501 bp, 31 predicted proteins | sample TARA_B110000003 | Tara Oceans TARA_B110000003 (sample SAMEA4396424) | marine metagenome | biome: Westerlies Biome; feature: [SRF] surface water layer (ENVO:00010504); material: water (ENVO:00002006), including particulate matter (ENVO:01000060) such as... | depth 5 m
AATATTGATTACAACCGTAAAGAAATTTATGAAGATCGAACTGAATGCGTAGAGGATAAAATGGAAAATTTCTTTGAAACTTATCCTGATCATGCAACAGCGTTAGATCATCAAATGGATGGCATGGATATTAAATCTATCGCTGACATTATTGGTAGAAGCGCTATTGCTACTAAAGAATTATTATCGCAAGCTCGGAAAAAAATAGCACCATCAATTGAAGAATGTTTACAGATTGGAGTGAAATAAATGGCCAGAGATGAATCAAAGTTCGACCAAGACTGGTTAAGTATTATTGCGGGGAATACAGTGATCAAGATGGATACTAAGCTGCGCCTTCAAGCGAGGTTAGTTAGAGCCGCCTTGGTTAACCGAAAGTTAAGAATAGAAAGCCAGGCTTCAAGCTATGCAGCTGATATTAATGAACGACTTCAGTTAAGGTTAGAAGAAGAAGGCTTACTTACCCCGCAATCTAAATACACTAAGACGTTTTTAGATAATAAAATAAAAGCATTGGTCTTATTACTTTTAAGTGGAAGCGTGGTCTGGGCAACAAAAATTGAACCCCACTTTACAAAACCTATGGTAGCGGGTAATTTTGCTAATGAAGAGATGAAAGAAAGAACCACACAACAAATCTTTAGACAAAATTTCTTTGATCGCTCAGGTGCATTCACAGGATTTTGGTCGAGACTTAATAATTATGTCGCTATTGTTCCAGTAACAAAAAATTCTATAGATAATCAATGCAATCCTAAATTACTAACTATTGAAGGATGTACGAAGTTAGCTTTAAAATTTGATTCTGCTGCGCAATATAATTTAGGGTTAATGTATGAGCAAGGTATAAATGTGACCCAAGATTATAATCGCGCATTAGATTGGTATAAAAAATCCGCTGCGCTGGGTAATACCCAAGCAAAATTTAATATGAATTATATAATTGTTAAGAAACTAGTGGAATAATTAATTTTAGTCCTGACCTTTAATATGTTGAGTCGTCTACCTTACGACAACAACAATTAAAGGTCAGATTATGAAATTTAATAAAATTACTATAGCGTTATCTCAGTTACTCTTAATTTCTTCACTTAGTCATGCAGACACTTCATGTAAGCAAGAAAATTTTTGGCAAAATTGGTTTCCTAAAGGTGAATTTGTTGGTTTTGGGAAAGCTCCATCTGTGGACAAAGTCGCTAAAGCACAATATGAGTTTGCTCAAAATTATCATCGTGGAAATATTCTAACCAAAGATTATTCTCGTGCTTTAGATCTTTTTCAAAGAGCAGCAGATAACGGTCTAACTCAAGCTCATTTTAAGCTAGGCCTCCTTAATCATTATGGGCAAGGTAAGGCTAAAGATTTATCTGAAGCTTATACTCATTATAAAAAAGCTGCTGAACAAAATAATCCAGAGGCTGAATTTAATTTGGGCCTTATGAATCGATATGGATTAGGTCGACCTAAAGATATGTCCGCTGCATATGAATGGTTTAGTAAATCTGCAGAAGCAAAAGCTGCAATTAACATTCATCATTGTGAAATAAATTTATCCGGAGTCAAGGAGTCCCAATTTAATTTAGCTCAAATGAACCATTATGGATTGGGCACGAAAAAAGATATGACACAGGCTGCATATTGGTATGAAAAGGCCGCAGCGCACAATATGAAAGAAGCTCAGTTTAATTTAGCTAAATTATTACTTTCAGGAGAGGGAATTACATATGATTTTGATCGAGCTATGGAGAACTATCGATTGGCCGCCAACCAGGGCCTGGCTGAAGCACAACTTAATTTGGCTCAGATGCTTCACTATGGACCAAGTTACTTCCAAGACCATTCTGTTGCCTATCATTGGTATCAAAAAGCTGCCAAAAGAGGTTTTTCTGAAGCAGATTTCAACCTCGGTCTCATGAACCATTATGGTAGAGGAACTAATCAAAATTATGTGGTGGCCCTCGATCATTACATTAAAGCCAAAGACGCTAATATTCCAGAAGCTTATTTAAATCTTGGATTTTTATACCACTATGGTTTAGGCACCCCTATTGATGATGAAAAAGCTTTTGAGTATTTTAGTTTGGCTGCCCGTCATGATCTTCCTCAAGCCCAATACCATTTAGGCCTTCTATATCAAGATGGAAAATGGGTGTCAAAGGACAAAATAGAGTCGGCGTATTGGCTTGATAAAGCTTCAAAGCATGGTATTGAGGAGGCAGAATTAATGATTCAAGCCTTAGCTATGAGAGAGCCAGAGGACGTTGATTTATATATTACAAATTAGGAGAAGTAAATGTTGATTAAAAAACTAATAAAATTTGCGATTCTGCTTATAGCCCTAATTTCTTTAGTACATGTTGTGGAAATAACAACGAATAAGAATTTAGAGAGAAATTATGAAATGCATCATTAAATTATTATGTGTAATGTTAGTTTTTTTAATGGGTTGTGCAACGCCAAAGGTAGATATTGGAAAAATTTCAATAGTGATTGATGAGCCCTATACCGTTGCAAAAAAAGATTAATAATTTTTAATTTATAATACGGCAACCAAAGGCATGAGTAGGTTGTCGGGGGAGTTACAACCCTCTAACCGTGTCAGTCACTGCGTGAAAATACTCCTCAAGTGTGATTCCTCTTTCACGACATTGATCGATTAACCCCCGTAAGGGGTTTTTTTATGAAAAAAGTAGAGAAAATTAAGAGATAATTTTATAAAATTATTAAAACATGTATCAACAGATTTTTTGTTAATATGTGAACAGCTACTATGAAAAAATTACATCAATTATATAATTATATTTTACGTTTAGCATCTCATACTAAAGCCAGTTATTATTTATTCATATTAAGCTTTAGTGAATCTTCGTTTTTCCCAATTCCTCCTGATGTCATGTTAGCCCCTATGTGCTTAACAAGACCCTCTAAAGCATGGAATTTTGCTTTGATAACGACATTGGGCTCTGTTCTAGGTGGAATATTTGGATATTTAATAGGTAAATTTGCATTCGATTTCATTAAACCTCTGATAGAGAGTCTAGGTTATATGATGGCTTACCAAAAAGCTTTTAATTGGTTTATTGATTGGGGATTTTGGGCAATTTTAATTGCAGGATTTTCTCCAATACCCTACAAAGTATTTACTATTGCTGCTGGTGTTTTAAATATGGCATTTTTACCGTTTTTAGTTGGGTCGGTTATTGGAAGAGGGGCTAGGTTTTATTTATTAGCCTTTTTAGTGAAAGTATTCGGCTATAAAATTGATTATATGCTAAAAAAATACATGGATAGAATTGGTTGGGGCTTAGTTTTTCTTATTACCATTGCCTTTCTTTTCCATTTTCTTTTAGATTAAAACTATTACATGATAAAGAAGAAAAAAACCGTAATTGAGCCAGACTTGTTAATTGCCTATTTGTCTGCAAATTATCATGTTTATTCTGAACAACCATTTATTTTTAAAGTGAGCCAATATAGTGCTGAGCTTAAAAAATTAATGCATAAGTTTAAAAAAAAATCAGCAGCTTTTATAACAGCATTTAACCCACAAAGTGAAGAATTAAACTTAAAAGAAAACAAAATTAGAAATCAGCAACTAGAGTTAGAGATTCAACGGTTTAATTTTAATTATATAAAGGGTGATGGCCGATGTGATGAAAGCGATAAAGTGGGTGAAGAAAGTTATTTAATTTTCGGTATTACTCAAGAGCAATCTACTAATTTAGGAATTAATTACAATCAAAATGCAATTATTTGGTGCAGTGAAGATGCGAGACCTCAATTATTATTAATAAGATGAAAGCCTTAAAATTTTTACAAGAACTATTTAAAATTTCCTTTTGTTCGAGACTTGCCTTCTTTTGAGCCGCCAAAGTAACCTGGTTGATCTACCATCTTTAGATAATCCTCAAAAAATATAACTCCATCAGTATCAAATTTTTCTTGGATGTTTTCTGGGGGAATATCGTTCGAAACTATTACAGGATCTCCCATTTGCCAATTAGCAGGGGTTGATACGTTATACTTTTCAGATAGTTGAAGTGCATCAACAATTCTAATAATCTCATCAAAGTTTCTGCCAATATTTTTTGGATAAATTAAAATAGTTTGGATTATTTTACTTGGGTCAATAATAAATACTGAACGAATAGTGGCTTTATCTATATTACCAAAAGAGCCTAGATTAGGCTTAGCTTTTGGATGGAACATTCCATAAAGACTGGCAACTTCAAATTTTTCATCAGATATTAATGGAAAGTCAACGTCAGTATTTTTAGTAAAATTAGTAATAATTTTATCTAAAGTATTTTTTTCTTTAATCTTATCTTTATATCGATTGATATCTGGAATCCATTCTTTATGATCTTCAAGAGAATCAACACTAAGGGCGATTACTTTTACGTTTCTTTTTTTAAACTCGGGTTGAAGTTTGGCAACTTGTGCTAATTCAGTAGTACATACAGGAGTAAAGTCACTGGGATGTGAAAACAGTACAACCCATTTTTTATTACTCCAGGCATGGAAGTTGATTTCTCCCTTCGTAGTCATAGCGGTAAAATTAGGTGCAGTATCACCGATCTGATTAGCCAATAAAGTGTTTACAAGGCCTATATTTAATAGGCAGATTATTAATATATTTTTAATATTAAGCATAGAATAAATTAGGCCTATTCTTTTGAGTAAAATGGATAATCTGAATAGCCTTTTTCAGTTCCTCCATAAAAAGTGGTCTTATCAGCATTTGCAAGGGGTAAGTTATGTTCTAGGCGATACACTAAATCTGGATTAGCTATAAAAGGTACGCCAAAAGCTACTAAATCTACCATCGTTTTTTCTGATAAATGTCTATCGTAACCGTTGTTTGCCATAGTCGCAACACCACCGTGCGTTTTAAAACTTTGATAAATTTTATTATAGTCAAACGCTGTGGTATTTCTATCCCCACCAGTTTGGCCTTCAATTACATGTATATAGCCTAAGCCTTTTTGTCCAAGTTGCTCTGCTACAAAGTTAAATAGGGTCTGTGGATCAGAATCTCGAATATCATTGAATTCTGATGATGGACCAATACGGCAGCCAATACGTTTAGGAGGATAAATGGTTGAGACTGCATCAACGATTTCCAATAAGAATCGTGTACGATTTTCAATCGAACCTCCATAGTCATCGGCTCGAACATTAGTGCTATCACGTAAAAATTGATCTACGAGATAACCATTAGCGCCATGAATCTCCACCATATCAAAGCCTGCTTTTTTAGCATTTACAGCAGCCTGTCTATATTCTTCAATAATTAAAGGAATTTCATATGCCATTAAGGATCGTGGTTCTGATACATCAGTTAATCCAGAGGAAGTAAAGACTTGTGCATTTGCTTTAATGGCTGAGGGGGCTACTGGTTGCCCTTGGTTTGGTTGTAATTCATTATGCGAAATACGCCCTACATGCCAGAGTTGTAAGCAGATTTTCCCGCCACGTGTATGAACCGCATCTACAATATTTTTCCAGCCTTTAGTTTGTACTTCAGAATAAATACCAGGTGTGCAGTAGTAACCTTGGCCTTGTTGGCTTATCTGAGTTGCTTCAGCAATAACAAGTCCAGCACTAGCGCGCTGCTCGTAGTAGGTGGTCATTATTGAAGTCGGGACCCCTTCAGGTGTTGCACGATTTCGTGTTAATGGTGCCATGACAATCCGATTAAAAAATATAAGATCACCTAAATGAAATTGATTATAACGTGAAGTATTAGAACCTTCTGGTGTAGAGTCAAATTTAGGTTCTTCTTTTTTTAATTCAATTTTTTTTATATGTTTTTTATTGGCATCTTCGTCGAGGATATCTGCAAGATTATGATTAACAAGGGCGTGCCCTTTTTCGTCATTGCGAACTACTTTAATAACATCAATCAATTTGGCGTCACTCTTAAGCTTCCAATAATCAATAGCAATTTGAGGGGCATCAACATTAAGAGCAGGATTACTTTCAACTTGTTCTAGATATGATGTATAACTTAACACGGCCTCTTCTTCAAAGTAACCAACGATACGATGAGCTGTACGAGGAAAAAATATATAAATGATGAAATAGAAGTGCCAAAAAATTGCTTGTGCAATTAAAATTAGAGCGCGTTCAAACCAGTTGGGCTTTGCAATTTCAATAAAAGTCATTAAATGCATACGTTCGTTTTCTGCTTCGTCCAGTAATATTTTAATCCAACCCCTATCGTGTTCCATTTTTCGTAAGCATTTTAAATGAATCCACATTCCAGCTACCATACCAGGGACTGCCGCTACTGTTTCGAGAACTACCGCACGGTGACCGTAACGCTTTGAAAAAAAAGTGTCTGCAAAAAAACGTAAAAATTTAGTAATTAAAATTGCGATGAAGTCGCTGCTATTCTTAGGCGTACGGTGTTCTAACATTTATACCTTTCTTTATAAAATGGAGATACTTCTTTAAAGGTGACATTCTAAATTATTTGTGGCTATTATTCGACAAATGATTTGTTATTAATGTAATGAATCTATTTATAGAGAAATAGTTTTTTTTCGAGGCGCTTTTTTAGCAAGAAGATCCCAAACTGAGATTGGAAGGAGGCGCATGATTCTCGCGATAAAATTCATTTGCCATGGAATAACGATAAATTTCTTTTTCTTTTTAATAGCTCTAACCATGGCTTGTGCAGCTTTATCAACTGGCATAAGAAAAGGCATTGAATATTGGTTTGCATCAGTCATAGGGGTTGTAATGTAGCCTGGTGCAATTGTTGTAACATTAATATTAGAGGTTGAAAGCTCAATACGTAGACTTTCTAGATAGTTAATAAGAGCTGCTTTTGATGCACTATAGGCACCTGCTCCAGGTATACCTCGGATACCTGCAACGCTCGATATTCCAATAAAGTGACCGGAGCCTCTTTTTCTAAAGGGCTGGATAAATGGATAAAATGTATGAGTAACCCCAATTAAATTTGTAGCAATAATTTTTTTAAAAGTAACTAGGTCAGAAAAATTTTCAGTAAGTGTACCTGAGCTAATACCTGCGTTGGCAATAACAATATCAGGCGTGCCATGAAGCGCCATAAATTCTTCTGCGGCCCGTCTGCATTGAGCAAGGTCTGTAACATCAACAGAAAAAATTAGAGATTTGCACGAAAGAGTTTTTTGTAGCTCGATTAGCTTATCTTTACGTCTGGCAAGAAGTCCAATTACAACATCTTTCTTGTCGTATTCTTTTGCAAGGGCCTGTCCTATTCCAGAACTGGCACCTGTTATTATAATTTTGAGCGCCATAAAGGCCTATTATTTTGTTTTTTCTTTTCGAATATTGTTGATAATATAATTCATTATATCAATTGTGTTTTGTTCACCACCAGCCATTGTACTAGAAGTTAGATAACGTCCATCTATAATAATACTTGGAACTCCTGTGGCTCCGGCCGCTTTAAACATCTTGGCTGAGCGTGATAATTTAGCATTCATAGAAAAAGAGTTAAAGGCTGAATTAACTTCAGTTATATCTAATTTTCCATTGGCTGCAATCCATTTTACTAGACCTTTTTGATCGACAGGATTTAGAGTTTTTTCTTTATGAATTGCCTTAAATAACCTTTCATGTAGCTTATGGTCTAAATCTAGTGTTTCTAATGCATAGTAGGCTTTGGCTCCTGGAGCCCAGTTTTTTCTTGGAATAGCAGGAATTCTTTTAAACACAACATCTTTTGGTAATTTATCAGCCCATTTGTCTAAATATGGATCCATCGTGTAGCAATGAATACAGCCGTACCAAAACAACTCAACAACTTCAATTTTATTTCCAGAATTAGTCTCAATAGTTTCATTAGTAGCTTTAAAATTAATTCCTGGTTTAGGCTCGACAGCAATACCAATACCAGTATTTGCGATGATCACTAAAAATGCTAATAATAATTTTTTCATTTTATCTCCTATTATCTCAGTTTACTTTAGGCCTAGTTAGCTTAGTTAAGTTCGCCTTAAAACCTTCTTTCATTAATTGCTCACTTACATCCTTAGCTTTTTCATATTTCTGATAAGGCCCCACACTGACTCGATGAAAAACATTGTTCCCAATCTTTGCAGACATAATAACGGATTCAAATCCCATTAGTGCTAGTTTCGCCTTAAGATTATCCGCTGGACTTTCTTCAGAAAAAGCCCCAACCTGAATAAAGTAATCAACATTTCGATCCTTATCAGGATTAGTTTTTACCTTTTCATCTCTATAAACAGATGATTCCTTGGGAAGAGTGTCATAAAAGTCAAAAGTTGCATCTTCATCAATATTAATAACCTCTTCTTGCCCTATAGATGAATTAACTTCAATACATGCCCCTTCTGTTTCTTTCGAAACAAAAGGGCTTTTACCATTAGTAATAAAAAGAGTAACTGCAATTGACACTAAAATTCCAAGTAGTAAACCAAAAAATAAACCATTGGTAAAAGGAGTTTTTTCAGCGTTGATCGCTTTAGTTGTTCGATAATCATCTGTCATTTTTTATTTCCTTTACATTTTTTTTGGCGCAGTAATACCTAATAAGGCTAAACCATTTTTTATAACGCATTGCGTGGCATAAATAAGGGCAAGTCTTGCTTTCTTAGTTAATTCATCATCTACTAAGAATTTGCTGTCATTATAATAGCTATGCAGGTCGGCTGCACAGTCTTTTAAGAAATTTGTGATTTGATGAGGAGCTAATTCATTGGTAGCCTGAACAACTACTTCAGGAAACTCACTGATTCTTTTTATAAGTTTTTTTTCTGCTTGTGTTTCAAAGGGGTGCGGAGCATTAATATACAGTGTATTTCTATCCCCTTCCCACTGATTTAATACACCTTCAACCCGAGCATGTGCGTACTGAATATAGTAAACAGGGTTGTCATTGTTTCGACTTTTTGCAAGATCAATATCAAAAATAAGTTGCGAGTCGGCTCGGCGAGCAGCTAAAAAATATCGAGTAGCATCGCATCCAACCTCATCTATTAAATCTTTAAGTGTGACATAGCTACCTGCCCTCTTTGAGATTTTAACTTCAACGCCATCTTTCATTACGGTAATCATTTGATGTAAGACATATTCAGGCCAATCTTTAGGAATATTTTTATTAAGACCTTGAAGGCCTGCACGAACTCGACTAATAGTACTATGATGATCAGCGCCTTGCTCATTAATCACCTTAATAAATCCTCGTGTCCATTTATCCAAATGATAGGCTATATCTGGCACAAAATAGGTAAAATCACCATCGGATTTTTTCATGACACGATCTTTATCATCGCCAAAATTAGTCGTTTTTAGCCATAAAGCCCCATCTTTTTCATAGGTATGGCCTTCTTTGATTAGAGTATCAACGACAAAATTTACTTTATTATTTTTGTATAGGTCTGATTCCAGGGTATAAATATCAAAATTAGTTTGAAAAGCTTCTAGGTCCTGATCTTGCTCATTTCTTAGATAGGCAATACTAAAAATTCTTATAGATTCTTCATCATTAATATCACCAGATGCCTTAATCTTATTATCTGCGCATTTTATAGAAGTTTTAGCTAAATATTCCTTAGCAATGTCTGCAATATAGTTACCTCGATAACCATCTTCAGGAAAGTCTTTATGATCTGGTTTAATATTCAGACAGTGAGCTTTGACTGAACGCATTAAATTATCGATTTGGGCACCAGCATCATTATAATAAAATTCTCGTGTTACTTCCCAGCCTGAAAATTCAAATAATCGTGCAATAGAATCCCCAATTGCTGCTCCTCGTCCATGACCAACATGCAAGGGACCAGTTGGGTTGGCAGAAACAAATTCAATTTGAATTTTTTGAGACTTTCCGTTCTGACTTCCCCCATAACCATCTTTTTCTTTAATAACTTTATTGATAATTGTTTGATGGGAGAGAGCGCTTAGAAAAAAATTTAAAAAACCTGCTCCTGCAATTTCAATTTTATTGAAATGAGATGCTTCAGGTAGATAATCTAAAATTAATTGTGCAATATCTCGAGGTTGTTTTTTTAAGGTTTTTGAAAGCACTAACGCTATATTAGTTGAGAAGTCGCCATGCTCTATGAGTTTAGGTCTCTCAATAATAATCTGGCTTTTATTGATCTCGTCTGTCAATTGTCTGACAGCATTAAAAAGTAAATCAGTAAGATGTTCTTTCACAAGGTTACAATTATAATGAGTAAAAGGTTATTTTACCCTATCCTCTGATTTCTATTTAAGGAAATAACTGTAAATTCTATATGGCAGCTAAAGAAAAATTTATACAAGTAGCAATTGATGTTCCTATGGATCAATTATTTGATTATTTACCTAATGATCAAATCTTAAAAATTGGTCAATATGTCAAAGTTCCCTTTGGAAAAAGACAGATAATTGGCATTATATGTGGCATCTCTTCATATACAAATGTGCCAAGCCAAAAGCTAAAAAAAATTATTTTTGCCGAAGAAGAAATTATTTTTGATAAAAATCTATTTAAATTATTATATTTTGTTTCAAATTATTATCATCACCCTATTGGTCAGACAATTATGTCTGTTGTGCCCTCAAGAATTAAACAAGCAAAAGGACAAATTAAAAAAATTGCAAAAATTTATGAAGCTACAAATAAACTTAACCTTAAATGGATTGAGGAGCTACCTAAAAGAAAAGTTAGGCTGAAAAAGTTAGCGCATGCATTATTTTTAAATTCTATTAGAGATTCTGATTTAAATCTTTCTGTATCTAACGGTCGAGAATGTGCAAAAGAATTAGTTTCTCTGGGAGTAGCCACTGAAAAAAAGTGGATTCCAAAATTGAACCAACCTGAAGTTTCTCCTGAATTAAATGTCCAGCAAAAAAAAGTATTATCAGCTTTAGTAAAAAAGCATGGCAATGCCGCTTGGCTAATTCATGGCATTACAGGCAGTGGGAAAACTGAAATTTATCTTCAGTTGTTAAATAAATTTGTAGGTAAAGATAAGTCACAGATATTAATTTTAGTCCCAGAAATAAATTTAACCCCTCAACTTGAAGCACGATTTAAGCATAGGTTCCCAAATAAAATTTTAGTTACTCTACATAGTCATTTGTCAGGTATTGAGCGGCTTAGCAATTGGAGAAAGGCAAAATCAGGTGAAGCTCAGATTATTATTGGGACAAGACTAGCAGTCTTTACCCCTTTACCAAATCTTAAGCTCATTATTATTGATGAAGAACATGATGGATCTTTTAAACAGCATGAAGGTCTTAGATATCATGCAAGGGATGTTGCTATGATGCGAGCTAAATATGAAAATGTTCCGATTGTGTTAGGTACCGCAACCCCTGCACTTGAAACTTGGTTTAATGCTAGAGGAGAAAATGCAAAGTATCGTTATTTAGAATTAACGACCCGTGCTGTCAAAAATGCTAAATTACCAATTATTCATACTATTCCTGCAGGAGATAAATATGGCCCTACAATTTCAAATATTATTATTGAGGCAATTCAATCTCGGATTAATCGAAAAGAACAAGTATTAATTTTTATTAACCGACGAGGATATGCCCCAGTATTAGTCTGTTCAAATTGCGCATGGTCTGCAAATTGTGAGAGATGCAGCACTCGCTTGGTAGTTCACTTGAAAACAAAAAGATTAAAATGTCATCATTGTGGCTATGATAAAAAAATTCCTATGCAATGTATGGATTGTGGAAATACTGATTTACATCCATTAGGTTTAGGAACTCAGAAAATTGAGGAAAGTTTAAATCAATTATTTCCTAGTGCAAATATTTTAAGAGTCGACCGAGATACTACTCGAACAAAAGATGCATTAGATAAACTTTACCAACGTATGAATCAACGAGAAATTGATATTTTAGTTGGAACACAAATGTTAGCAAAGGGGCATGATTTTCCAAATTTGTCATTAGTAGTAGTTATTGATGCAGACAATGCTTTGTATAGTTCCGATTTTAGAGCGCCCGAGAGATTATTTTCACAGCTTATGCAGGTTGCAGGAAGAGCTGGTCGTGCAGAGATTAAAGGAGAAGTCTTAATTCAAACTGCATTTCCTAATCATCCTGTTTATGAGGCCTTAAAGACTAATGACTTTTCAGATTTTGCTCAAAGCTTATTAGAAGAAAGGAAACAAATGCAATTATCCCCCTTTAGTTATAATGCTTTATTACAAATTGAAGCTAAAACATTAGATCACTCTGTAGCTTTTAGTAATATGGCTTTAAAAAAAGCTAATGCATTTAAATCTTCTGTAACCCTCTATGGCCCAGTTCGCCCAGTTATGCAAAGATTAAATGGATATGAAAGGCATCAAATATTTCTACAGGCGCAATCACGAACTGAATTACAAAATTTATTAAAGCCCTGGATTAAGGAATTAAGGTCGCACCCTATGGCCAACAGAGTAAAATGGTCAATTGATGTTGATCCTATTGAGTTTTAATTCTATGGAATCCTTCATATACAATAATATTTTTAATAAAAAGTATATTTGGCGAAATTCAATTGTAAAGAGTAAGCTTTGCAGTTACCTTATATCACCAGTTAAATTTTACGTACCAATTCATTACAGATGATAAAATTACCACCAAAAGTTATGACATTTTCAGCAACTGACCCAAGCGGCGGTGCTGGACTTCAGGCTGATGTTTTGACATTAGCAAGCTTAGGGTGCCATCCTCTATCCGTGACTACGGGTATTACTGTCCAAGATACTGTGGGAGTGGATAGCCTCATGGCATTAGGCAGTGAATGGGTAAATGATCAAGCTCGTTCAATTCTTGAGGATATGGATGTTGTTATTTTTAAATGTGGAGTACTTAGCAGCCTTGAAAATATGACTGCTGTGGCAGAGATTGTGGCCGATTATCCTAATATCCCTCTTATTATTGATCCTGTCTTAGCTTCAGGTAGGGGAGATGATCTAGCTAATGCAGATATGTTATTAGCCATGACAGAACTATTATTTCCTCAGTCATTATTAATTACACCTAATAGTTTTGAGGCTCGACGCTTAGTTATTGAAGATAATGAGGAATTCTCTAGTATTACTATTGAAGAATGTGCTGAACGATTAAGAGTAATGGGCTGCGAAAATACTTTGATTACAGGGACACACGAGAAAACAGATTCAGTTATTAATACTTTATTCGACCATCAAGGTCAACCTACCCCTTTTTATTGGGATCGTCTTCCTGGCAACTACCATGGCTCAGGATGTACCTTAACATCAGCCATAGCAGGCTATTATGCTCAAGGGCTAAGTTTAGAGGTAGCGGTCAAAGAAGCCCAGAATTTTACATGGCACACATTAAATAATGCATTCAAGCCAGGTATGGGGCAATCGATCCCCGATCGTTTTTTTTGGAGGAATGATTTTAAGGATGACGATGGTAGATACAACCATAATTAATGGTTTATATGTCATCACTCCAGATGAGCCAGATACCAATAAATTATCAGCTATGGTTTTGGCAACATTAAAGGGGGGAGCAAGGTTAGTCCAGTACAGAGCAAAAACTCTAAATAAAACCCAACAATTTTTACAGGCTGAAGTAATAAAGGAGTTGTGTGATCGGTATAATGCTTATTTAATTATTAATGACAATATTGAATTATGCTTACATTTAGATGCTTTTGGCGTACATTTAGGCGAAGATGATGGCATTATAGAAACAGCAAGAAAAATTATAGGTACAGAAAAAGTAATAGGGGTGTCCTGCTACAACTCACTTGATAGAGTGAGGCTGGCAAAAGATAGTGGCGCTGATTATTTAGCATTAGGTGCTTTTTTTAATACTAGTACTAAGCCAAAAGCACGAAAAGTAAGTCTTAATATTTTTAAGAAGGCTCGAGCACAGACACAACTACCTATTGTTGCTATTGGTGGAATTACACTTGAGAATGCTCCTTCATTAATATTTGAAGGGATAAAAACAATTGCAGTAATTAAGAGTCTTTTTATGTCTGATAATATTGAAGCTACAACTAGACAGTTTATTAATCTTTTGAGTATTAACGAAAAATCATGAATAAGAATCACGACCTATTTGAACGTTCACTTGAATCTATTCCAGGAGGAGTAAATTCTCCAGTCCGCGCCTTTAATTCAGTGGGGGGGAAACCTATCTTTTTTAAGAAAGGAAATGGCAGCCGTTTATGGGATGAGAATGGTAAAGAATATATTGATTATATAAATTCATGGGGACCTATGATCCTTGGGCATGCAAATCGCGAAGTTATTCTTGCGGTGCAAGAAGCCTCTAAAAATAGTTTATCTTTTGGTGCACCAACAGCCGGTGAACTTCAAATGGCAGAATTGCTGGTTAAATTAGTACCTAGTATTGAACAAGTTCGTTTAGTCAGTAGTGGCACGGAAGCTACTATGAGTGCAATTAGGGTTGCCAGAGGATTTACTGGACGAGATAAAATTGTAAAATTTGAAGGCTGCTATCACGGCCATGCTGATGCACTTTTAGTTAAAGCAGGATCAGGTGCTTTAACGTTTGGGCAACCTAGCTCTGCTGGCGTGCCTAAAGATGTTGCTAAACATACACATACCTTACCTTTTAATGACATCAAAGCATTAGAGAAATGTTTTAAAGACATAGGAGGTGAGATAGCATGCGTAATTATTGAGCCAATTGTTGGAAATATGAATTTAATTCTGCCAGATATTAATTTTCTTAGGTCTCTAAGAAGTCTTTGTACAGAAAATGAGGCTGTATTAATATTTGACGAAGTCATGACAGGGTTTCGAGTAGCCTTAGGGGGCGCACAAGAGTTATACAAAGTTACTCCTGATATGACAACTCTAGGTAAAATTATTGGTGGAGGTTTACCTATGGGGGCTTTTGGTGGCAAGAAAAAAATTATGGAGCAATTAGCACCATTAGGACCAGTTTATCAAGCTGGAACATTATCAGGAAATCCAGTAGCTGTAGCAGCGGGCTTGAAAACATTGGAGTTAGTTCAAAAGCCAAATTTTTATGATGATTTATCCTTGATAACTAAAAGATTAGTGGATGGAATGACAAAGGCTGCACAATCCAAAGGGATAAGCTTTTGTGCTAAAAATATAGGCGGTATGTTTGGGATGTATTTCAGGGATAATCCTCCAAACAGTTTTGATGAAATAATGAATAGTGATCGTGAAAAATTTAATAAATTTTTTCATTTAATGTTAGAGCAAGGCTTTTATTTTGGCCCATCAGCATTTGAGGCTGGATTTGTATCAACTGCTCATTCAAAAAAAGATATTGACCAGACAGTTGAAGCCGCTATTTATGCTTTTAATCAGCTCTAACTGATTAAAATATAGCGTTGAAAAAATACCCAAATAAGAATAAAATTGAAGGTTCCGTATAAAGCAACAAGCAGAGAAAAGAAAAAATAAATGGCTAATCGAAAAAACCTAAAGCAAGGATTATACAATCCCAAGAATGAACATGATTCATGTGGAGTTGGATTTGTTGCTAACATTCATGGTAAAAAAAGCCATAAGATTGTAAAGCAAGGGCTTGAAATTTTAACAAATCTTACGCACAGAGGTGCTACTGGCTATGATCCTAAACTTGGAGATGGTGCAGGTATATTAATTCAAATTCCTGACAATTTTCTGCGTCAAGAGACTGAAAATCTAAAATTTCTGTTACCTGAATCCGGACATTATGGCGTTGGAATGATTTTTTTACCGCAATCAAAGGCGCTTAGTAAAAAATGTGAATTAATAATTTCTAAAATGATTACAGAAGAACATCAGGTAAATCTTGGATGGCGTGAAGTACCTGTTAACAATAATGATATTGCTCAAGCTGCAAAAGATGTAGAGCCAACTATTAAGCAAATTTTTATTGGAAGAAATAAGAACTGTAAAACTCAAGAAGATTTTGAAAGAAAGTTATTTGTAATTCGCAAAAGAATAGAAATCGAAGTTGGGAAGTTGAATATTGATGATTCAGCTAATTTTTATATTACCTCAATGTCTTCAAGAACTCTTGTTTATAAAGGAATGTTGCTTGCAAATGAAGTTGGTGTTTATTTTAAAGACTTATTAAACGAATCTGTAAATTCTGCTTTAGCCTTAGTCCACCAAAGATTTTCTACAAATACTTTTCCATCTTGGGAGCTAGCTCATCCTTACAGATTAATAGCGCATAACGGAGAGATAAATACAGTACAGGGAAATGTAAATTGGATGAATGCGCGCCGCGATAAAATGCAGTCACTCTTGCTAGGAACAGATTTAGAAAAGTTATGGCCATTAATAGAAGATGGTCAATCAGACACAGCTTGTTTTGATAATTGTTTAGAGCTTTTACTTGCCGGGGGTTATAGTCTTCCTCATGCAATGATGATGTTAATTCCAGAACCTTGGGCGGGTAATTCGCTCATGAGTGATGAAAGAAAAGCTTTTTATGAATATCATGCTGCACTAATGGAGCCTTGGGATGGGCCAGCGGCTGTTGCATTTACTGATGGAAGACTCATTGGGGCTACACTAGACAGAAATGGATTAAGGCCTGCTAGATACCTATTAACTGACGATGGTGATTTAATGATGGCTTCAGAAATGGGTGTTTTAAAGTTTCCAGAAGAAAAAATCATAAAGAAATGGCGTTTAGAGCCAGGGAAAATGTTGTTGATTGATCTAGAACAAGGCAAATTAATAGAAGATGATGAAATAAAAAAATTATTATCCATTAAAAAACCATATCGAGATTGGTTAAAAAAATCTCGATATTTTTTAGGCGACTTAAAAGCTGTTAAGGGGAAGTTTAGTCAGACAGAAAGCTTGTTAGATTTGCAACAAAGTTTTGGATATAGCCAAGAAGACTTATCCTTTGTTTTAAGTCCAATGATTTCAGCTGGACAGGAAAATTCAGGGTCTATGGGAAATGATGCTGCTTTACCTGTTTTATCGAACCGACCTAAACTTTTATATAATTACTTTAAGCAATTATTTGCTCAAGTAACTAATCCTCCAATAGATCCAATTCGTGAAAATATTGTGATGTCGTTAGTGACATTTATTGGCCCTAAGCCAAATCTTTTGGGTATTGAGGATGAAGTACCACCGTTTAGATTAGAAGCAAGCCAGCCAGTCTTAAGTATTGAAGAATTAGAGCAGCTAAAGCAGATTGATTCTCTGACACAAAATAAATTTAAATCTGTTGTTCTTGATATCACTTATGAACCAGAAAAAGATGAAGATCATGGTCAAAAACTAAATAATGCTTTAGAGGATATATGCAAGAAAGCAAATAAGGCAATAAATGATGGTTACAATATAATAATACTATCTGATAGAAATACCTCAAATAAAAAAGCGGCAATTCCAGCCTTACTTGCTTGTTCAGCAACACATCAGCATTTGGTTAGATCTGGAAATAGAACCAATGTTGGATTAGTTATTGATACAGGTTCAGCAAGAGAGGTTCACCATTTTGCATTACTTGCAGGTTACGGTGCAGAGGCAATTTGTCCTTGGTTGGCTTATGAAACAATTAAAACATTAACTGATGATTTCTTTACTGCCCAAGAAAATTTTATAAAGGCTGTAGGTAAAGGTTTATTTAAGGTTATGTCAAAGATGGGTATTTCAACTTATCAATCTTATTGTGGCGCTCAAGTTTTTGAGGCAATTGGTTTAAGCAAGGAATTTATTGAAAAGTATTTTACTGGGACAACTTCTAACATTGAGGGCATTGGAATAAAGCAAGTTGCTATGGAGACAGAAAGAATTCATAACCTGGCCTATGGAAATGATCCTGTACTAAGTAACGCATTAGACGCAGGAGGTGAATATGCGTTTAGAATCCGTGGCGAAGAGCATATGTGGACGCCGGAATCTATTGCTAAACTTCAGCACTCTACTAAAAAAAATAATTTTGATACATATAAAGAATATGCAGAATTAATTAATAACCAAGCTCATAGGCATATGACTTTAAGAGGCTTGTTTTCTTTTAAGAAAAATAAATCAATTCCTTTAGATGAAGTAGAGTCAGCAAAAGAAATTGTTAAAAGATTCACAACTGGGGCAATGTCTTTAGGATCTATTTCTACTGAAGCTCATACAACATTAGCAATTGCGCTTAATAGAATCGGCGGAAAATCAAATACTGGGGAAGGTGGAGAAGATATTAAGAGAAGTATTCCAATTCTTAAAGATACTTCTCTTTCAGAACATTTGGGATCTGATATTGTAGTTAGTGATATAGCTTTAAAAGCAGGGGATTCTTTAAGATCAAGAATTAAACAAGTTGCATCTGGAAGATTTGGAGTAACTGCTGAATATTTATCATCAGCAGATCAAATTCAGATAAAAATGGCACAAGGTGCAAAACCAGGTGAAGGAGGACAGTTACCTGGACATAAAGTTAGTGAGTATATAGCACGCTTAAGATTTTCTGTGCCCGGTGTTGGATTAATCTCACCTCCCCCCCATCATGATATTTATTCCATTGAGGATTTAGCTCAATTAATTCATGACTTAAAAAATGCAAACCCAAATGCAAGTGTTTCAGTAAAGCTAGTAGCAGAAACAGGCGTTGGAACAGTAGCTGCAGGCGTAACTAAAGCTAAAGCAGATCATATCGTTATAGCTGGCCATGACGGAGGAACAGGAGCATCTCCTTTAACTTCTATTAAACATGCTGGTGGGCCTTGGGAAATTGGTTTAGCAGAAACTCAACAAACTTTATTATTAAATCAATTAAGAAGTAGAGTCATCCTCCAAGTCGATGGCCAATTGAAAACTGGGAGAGATGTCGTTGTAGGGGCAATGTTAGGAGCAGATGAATTTGGTTTTGCAACTGCTCCACTTGTTGTTGAGGGATGCATAATGATGAGAAAATGTCATTTAAATACATGTCCTGTTGGTGTCGCTACTCAGGATCCTGAACTAAGAAAAAGATTTTCAGGTCAGCCAGAGCACGTTGTTAATTTCTTCTTTTTTATTGCAGAAGAGGCAAGAGAGATAATGGCATCACTGGGCATTAAAAAATTTAATGATTTAATTGGACGATCAGATTTACTAGATATGCAAAAAGGCATAGAACATTGGAAAATACAGGGACTTGATTTTAGTAAAATATTTTACCAGCCTAAGGTAACAGATGATAATCATAAATATAATACAGATAGTCAAGATCATGGACTAGAAGAAGCTCTTGATAATTCTCTTATTAAAAAGTCTTTATCAGCTATTGAAAATAAGAAAAAAATAAAATTTGATACATTCATTACTAACACTAATAGAACTGTTGGAACATTGTTATCACATGAGATAGCTAAAAGGTATGGAAATAAAGGACTAGATGATGATTCGATTCAAATTAATCTAACTGGAACTGCTGGTCAAAGCTTCGGTGCGTTTTTAGCTAAAGGGATAACATTTGATCTTGTTGGAGAGGGAAACGACTATGTAGGTAAGGGCCTTTGTGGGGGTAAAATAATTATACGTCCGCCAAAAGAGTTTTCTGGAAAAGCTGAAGATAATATTATTATTGGAAATACTGTTATGTATGGCGCAACTTCTGGAGAAACCTTCTTTAATGGAATTGGGGGCGAAAGATTTTGTGTAAGGAATTCAGGAGCTTCTGCAGTTGTTGAGGGAGTAGGTAATCACGGTTGTGAATATATGACTGGAGGTACAGTTATAATTTTAGGTCGAACTGGCCAAAATTTTGCAGCTGGAATGTCGGGTGGTGTTGCATATATTTATGATCCAAAAAATACATTTAAGAATTATTGTAATTTAACAATGGTTACTCTTCATAATGTTGAAAAAGAAAATATAAAAACAGATATGCCTAAGCATTTAGATTTAGCAGATGAAGATATATTAAAAACTTTAATTGAAAAACATAGTCAGTATACCAATAGTAATGTAGCTAAAAAGATATTGATTGATTGGGATAAAGAACTCAAAAATTTTGTGAAAGTAATGCCAATTGAGTATAAAAGAGCATTGAATGAAATAAAAGAAACTAAAACAAAGGAATTAGCTTAATGGGAAAAGTTACAGGATTTTTAGATTTTCCTCGACAAAGTGCGAGCAATCTTCCAGCTGAAGAACGTGTAAAGAATTACAAAGAATTTATTTTACATTTATCAGATGAAGAAGCAAAAGTCCAAGGTGCTCGGTGTATGGATTGTGGAATTCCATTTTGTAATAATGGATGTCCGGTGAATAATATTATTCCTGATTGGAATGATTTAGTTTTTAAGCAAGACTGGGAAGCTGCAATCAAAGTTCTCCATTCAACAAATAATTTTCCAGAATTTACAGCTCGTATTTGTCCTGCTCCATGTGAAGCAGCCTGTACTCTAAATATTAACTCAGACCCAGTAGGAATAAAGTCAATAGAGCATGCAATTATTGATAAAGCATGGGAAAATAACTGGGTTGTTCCCCAGCCATCAAAAAATAAAACAGGTAAGTCAATTGCAATCATAGGATCTGGCCCAGCTGGATTAGCCGCTGCTCAACAATTAGCAAGAGTAGGACATGATGTAGTTGTATATGAGAAAAATGATCGTATTGGGGGATTGTTAAGATATGGTATTCCAGATTTCAAAATGGAAAAAATTCATATTGATCGCCGTGTGAACCAAATGGAAGCCGAAGGTGTAAAATTTAAAGTTAACCAGAATGTTGGTGAAGATATTGACCCTGAAAAACTCACTAATGATTTTGATGCAGTAATTCTAGCGGGGGGAGCTGAGTGGCCAAGAGATTTACCTGTTCCTGGTAGAGAATTAGATGGTGTTCATTTTGCTATGGACTTTTTACCGTCACAAAATAAAATAGTTGCAGGCGATTCTGTTTCTGATCAAATCATGGCAACAAAAAAACATGTAGTAGTAATTGGTGGAGGAGATACAGGATCAGATTGTGTTGGAACATCGAATCGCCATGGAGCGAAATCAATTTCGCAGTTTGAATTAATGCCACAGCCACCCGAGCAGGAAAATAAATCATTAGTATGGCCATATTGGCCTTTAAAAATGAGGACATCAAGCTCACACGAAGAAGGCTGTGATAGAGACTGGTCAATTGCTACCAAAGCTTTTGAAGGTGAAAATGGTAAAGTTAAAGAATTAGTTGCGGCTAAGGTTGAATGGAAAGATGGAAAAATGCAGGAGATTTCAGGTTCTGAATTCAGAATAAAAGCTGATTTAGTATTATTGGCTATGGGATTTATGGGGCCTAAACAAACAATGCTTGATAAATTTGGTATTGAGAAAGATGCCAGGGGAAATGTAAAAGCAGAAACTGAAGGTGATAAATCCTACTCAACATCAAAAAGCAAGGTTTTTGCTGCAGGTGATATGCGCAGAGGACAGTCATTAGTAGTATGGGCCATAAGAGAGGGTCGACAATGTGCGCGCTCTGTGGATGAATTTTTGATGGGCATAACTAATCTTCCCCGCTAATTAAGAACTATGAAATATATATTAATTCCTATCATTGTATTATTGTCAGGGTGCATGACAACGGGAGCAGTTGTTGATACAGCATCAAGCGCAGTTATATCTACTGGAGAATTAGTCGTTGATACTATTGATTTGATAACTCCAGATATCATTGATGATGATTAACTTAAGCTAATCTGATGGACTCAACTCAAAACGATACTTTTCTTAGAACACTTAAACAACAACACACTTCATATACCCCTGTGTGGATGATGCGCCAAGCTGGACGATATTTACCTGAATATAGAAAAACTCGAAAGAATGCTGGTAGTTTTTTAGAGCTATGTAAAAATAATGATTTTGCAACAGAAGTAACACTTCAACCCTTAGATCGCTACCCATATCTTGATGCCTCTATTTTATTCTCAGATATATTAACTATTCCAGATGCGATGGGATTGGGATTATATTTTATTGAAGGTGAAGGACCAAAATTTGAAAGGCCTTTACAAGATGAAAAAGAAGTACAAAAACTTGATATTCCAAACGTAGATGAAAAATTACAATATGTTTTTGAAGCGGTTAGAACTATTAAAAAAGCATTAAACCAACGAGTACCATTAATCGGATTTTCTGGAAGCCCTTGGACACTTGCGACATATATGGTTGAAGGAAAAGGAGGAACAGACTTCCATAATATTAAAAAAATGTTGTACGCAAGACCAGATTTAATGAGTCATATATTGAAGATAAATACTGAAACAGTTACTAAATATTTAGCATCTCAAATTGAAGCAGGTGTAGATGCAGTAATGATATTTGACTCTTGGGGAGGAGCTTTAGCACATTCAGAATATGAGAATCACTCCCTTAATTATATGAAAGTTATTATTTCCAATCTTAACTTATTGGGTTATGAAAGTATTCCAAAAATAATTTTTACTAAAGGTGGCGGGCAGTGGCTTGAAGCTCAGTCTAAAATTGGAGCAAGTGCAATTGGATTGGATTGGCAAACAGACATTGCAAAAGCAAGAAAGATTGTTGGTGAAAGTATTACGTTACAAGGAAATTTAGACCCTTCTATTTTACTATCTAGTCCAAAAGCGATAGTGGCTTCAGTGAAAAAAGTATTAGATAATTATGGTTATGGAGAGGGCCATATTTTTAATTTAGGCCATGGAATAACTCAATTTACTCCACCAGAGAATGTTCAATGTATGCTTGAAACCATAAGAAGTTATAGTCCAAAATTTCATAAATAAAACAGCTACATTTTTTTATATCTATTAGTAATTCTAATTACATAAAAAAACTTCAGAATTAGCAGATTTTTTTTTGCAACCTAGAGAAGAATTATTAATATAGAAGCCAGCAATACTATTAAGCACCTCATTAAATCCATTGTTTCTTCTTTCTCGCTCTGATTTATCTTCTAGGTCCAAATTATCTTTAATCCAAGTATTATGATCTTTTGAAAGAGCATGAATAATTAATAATTTTTTAGGTTCATTAAGGTTTAATTGAGAAGCCTTCTGAAATAATATTGTTTCTTCAGATTCATGAAAAGAACCATAAAGAATTTTTTCTAGCTCAAAGCGGTACTTTACTAAACAGCCAGCTCTTGCAAAAACTGGGGCCATACTCTTCATCTTATTAGCATGCATTTTTAAAGATTTTTTATTATCAATACTTTGTATTTTTTCTGATTCTTTTAAAAATGAAAGTGATCTATTATTTATAATTGTAATAAGATTTTTTTCACATAGTTGTCGTTCACTTGGAAAATTAGTAATAAAATGTTGATTAAGGTTTTTTACTAAGATATCAGCTGACTCTTCATTAATTATTTTTTTCACATTCTCATTAATATCTTCTGCACTAATGGGATTTAAAAAAAATATACCAATTAAAATTAATATTTTTTGTAATTTATTCAATGATTAATATCCTTTTATTTATTTTTTCCTGTTTGAGCACGAAAATATTGATTTTCAAATAATGCTTTTTCTTTTGAAGCTTGTAATGACCGATCTGTAACAGAAAAAAACCAAATTCCAATAAAAGTTATAGTCATAGAAAATAATGCTGGATATTTATATGGAAATATAGCTTTTGTATTATTAAGAATATCTACCCAAACAATAGGGCCAAGAATTACAAGAATAATACATAAGATTAGGCCAGCACTTCCTCCAGCAATCACCCCTCTAGTTGTAATATTTTTCCAGTAAATAGATAAGAATAAGATAGGAAAATTTGTGCTTGCAGCAATTGCAAAAGCTAGGCCAACCATAAATGCAACATTTTGTTCCTCAAAAATTATTCCTAAAAGAATTGCCATGAAACCAAGTAAGATAGTTGCAAATTTTGATACTATCATCTGAGATTTATCATTTGCACCTTTTTTTATTACATTTGCATATAGGTCATGTGATATTGCCGATGCCCCTGCTAAGGTTAATCCAGAAACAACTGCAAGAATTGTTGCAAAAGCAACTGCAGAAATAAAACCTAGTAGTATGTTGCCTCCAACAGCATGGGCGAGATGAATAGCAGCCATATTATTATTTCCAAGAATTTCACCAGTGCCAGAAAGATAGGCTGGGTTGTTTGATACTAATATAATGGCACCAAAACCAATAATAAAAGTTAGTATGTAAAAGTACCCAATAAATCCTGTAGCAAAGGCTACTGACCTTCTTGCTTGTTTCGCATTTGAAACAGTAAAAAAGCGCATTAGTATATGGGGTAATCCTGCAGTCCCAAACATTAAGGCGAGGCCTAGGGAAATTGCTGAGACAGGATCTGATATTAGTCCTCCAGGCGCCAGAATTGCAGAACCATTATCGTGAGTATTAACGGCTGCGTCAAAAAATTGATTAAAGCTAAAATTAAATTGATTTAATACAAGAAATGCAATAATTGTTGCGCCAGTTAGGAGCAATATAGCCTTAATAATTTGTACCCATGTCGTTGCCAACATACCTCCAAAAGTAACGTATAAAATCATTAAAATACCTACAATAATTTCAGCCGTAATGTAAGGTAGTCCAAATAAAATCTCAATTAGTTTTCCTGCACCAACCATTTGAGCAATTAAATATAAGATAACGGTAGATAAGGAACCAAAAGCAGAGAGTATTCGAACGGGCTTTTCATTTAAGCGAAATGACACCACATCTGAAAAACCATATTTTCCTAGATTTCGAAGAGGCTCAGCAATCAATAAAAGAATAATCGGCCAGCCTACTAAAAATCCAATTGAATAGATAAGTCCATCAAATCCAGATAAAAAAACTAAGCCAGATATGCCTAGGAATGAGGCTGCAGACATAAAGTCACCTGATATTGCTAGGCCATTTTGCAGGCCAGTAATATTTCCCCCAGCAGTAAAGAAATTATTTGTTGATTGTGTTTTTTTCGCAGCCCAAAAGGTTATATAGAGAGTCACTACAACAAAAATTAAAAACATCCAGATAGCAACAATATTAAGATCTCCCGATTGTGATGAAGTAAAAAATTTTAACATTAGCTATTTAGTTCTTTAATAATAGGCTCAATATGCTTATTTGCCAGGTATACATAAAGCAATGTAATAACCCATATAATTATTATGAGTATAAATCCTAATATAATTCCAATTGACACACTGGAATTAAAAAGCATATTGCCAAAATAGTGCGGATAAAAAGCAATAATACATATGAATGTTAGGTAAGGAACAACAGTCAAGAAAAGAAGAGGGCGAATGATAAGCTTTTTCTTATCAATAAGATTTTTAAATAAATTTTCGTTGTGCATATTATGTTTATCCAGAGTATTTTAAGCCATATAGTTCATTTTAGTTAAGGCTATAGACATTGATATAGTCTCCTTGTTTATATCCCATAATCTTATTTCCCCCTGCAGCGACTGCAATAAATTGCTTACCATTAACCATATATGTAATTGGTGGAGCATTTACCCCAGCATTGATTTTAGTTGTCCATAGTAGTTTTCCAGTTAAGCTATGAAAAGCATTTAGGTTTCCATTGCCTTCACCAGAGAAGACTAGTTTTCCATTTGTAGCAAGCGTCCCCCCAAGAAGAGGCTGCTCTGTTTTATATTGCCAAACTATTCTACCGTTTGATAAATTGATAGCTGAGAGTAATCCCCACTGTTGATCATCTGTAGGCTCAGAACTAGTATAACGAGTAGTAATATTATTATTACTAGAAATTTTTTCATGAAGCATATATTTTATGGGAGCATGTATTCCTGATATATATGCAATATGTTCATTAATATCAAGACTTACGGGCGACCAATTTGACCCCCCCAAAATTCCTGGATAAATGATAGTCCCCTCTTTGGTGGCTTCTGCAAACATATTTTGCTGTGGGACGAATGCTTCTGATTTCAGAATTAATTCACCAGTATCTCTATTATTAATATAAAACCAACCGGTCTTTCCTGCCTGTCCTACAACAGGAATAACCTTCCCTTCTTTAATAGTATGAAAAAGAACTGGAGGACTTGCAACGTCATAACCCCAAATATCATGTGGAACCTGCTGGTAAAACCATTTTATTTTTCCAGTGTTTGCATCTAATGCTATTAAAGAGACTGTATATAAATTATCTCCTGGGCGACTTTCTCCACTCATTTGAGGGGAAGGATTCCCAGTGCCGAAAAATAATGTGTGTGTTTCAGAATCAATGGCGGGTGTGGTCCAGGCTGAGCCACCGCCATATTTTGATGCATCAGGATAATTCTCGAGTGATTCTTTTTCAATTAATAAATTTCGGTTTAAGGATTCACCATCACGAGTATAGTTACTCATTTCACCTTCCCAGCCTTCATTGGGAATAGTGTCAAATTGCCAAATTTGTTTTCCTGAGTAAATGTCATATGCAGCTAAAAATCCTGGGCGTCCAAACCTTCCAGTTACACCTACAACTGCACCAAGTGGTGAATCTTTCTTAGCATCTTCAACATGAAGCCCGTAACCAACTCCAGTAATACCGATAATAACTTTATTTTCATAGACGACGGGCGCCATTGAGATCCCTACGCCTGTTCCTCCACTAACTAATTTTTTTCGATTTGGATCAATATCATTGAGAGAGGAAATAGATTCAGTAGTTACAAGATTCTCAACTACATCAATGTCCCATATTTTTTCACCTGTTTTGATGTTTAGAGAAATTAATCGAGCGTCTACTGTTCCCATGAAAAGTTGACTTCCATGTATAGCTAAGCCTCTATTCGATGGACCACAACACATTTTCCACCCAAGATTTCTTTGATGTTCATAACGCCAAAGCTCTTCTCCAGTTTCTGCATTTAATGCAATAACATGATTATAAGGAAGAGAAATATACATTATTCCTTTATAAATAAGCGGTGTGGCTTGAAAAGTTGCTTTAATACCTGTTTGATACTGCCAAGCTAGTTTCAGATTATTAACATTTTTTTCATTGATTTGACTAAGTTTTGAGTAACGCTGATTTTCCAAATTATTACCGTAGGATAACCAATCTACATTTCTTTCTTGGCAGCCTGAGAGGAAGATCAATAAATATAGAAAAATAAGCGATTTAATATGTTTCATATAAAAGATAAGACAGGTATGTTTAGTTGTTTAATATTCTCCGCAACTGATTGTAATTCATCATAGGATAATCTTTCAATAAAATTAGAAGTCTGTTGTTCTGTGGGCCTAGCAAGACTATATAAATGAATGGCTTTTAAGCTATTCTCAAATGGCTTTAAAAATTCAATGTAATGATTGATTGCTTGCATTGATGGTAACTCATTATTTATTTTTAATACGCAGGTCTGGATAATAGTAGGCGAGATTTTAATTGAAGATTTAAGATTACTTAGTACACTTTTTTTCGATATATTTATTTGGTTGATTCTTTTGGATTCAATAGAATCAATTGCATCTATCTTAAACCATATCTCTCGATTAAGATTTTCTAATTGGCCCCATGCTTTTTGAGTTGACGAATGATCTAAATAACTACCATTTGTAATAAGACGTATAGTAACCTTACTTTCTAATTGAAAACTATGAATCTGTTCCATTACAATTTTGACAGCTGCACCAAACTCTTTGGCTGCTGTAGGTTCTCCATTGCCTGAAAAAGCGATATCCCTTAAAAGGGTCCCTGGCTCAGTATGTTTATCTAAAAAATCTTTATTAATAACTTGGTTGAGCCAATAGATTAACTCTTCTTTAAGAAGAGTTAGGTCAATTGGTTCGGGCTTGCCTCTTTTTAAATTAGGAACCTCACAATAAATACATTGCCAGTTACATGCATTATTTGTATTTAAATTGACACCAATCGATAATCCATCAGCTCTTCTTGAGACAACAGGATAAATATATTTACTTTTAAATATTCTACGGTCATGATTAACGGCTGAGAGTTTGGTAGGCACGTTCTTGGTCTATTTAAACCACATTCTTCGGAGAGTCCCGTCTTTATCTACAAAAGTATGTTTAAGTGCACCCACAATATGAAATACTAGAATAAATAAAATTAATAATCCAAATATTTCGTGAAACTCATAAAAAAGTTCTCGTACTGAAGGAATATCTAGTCCAGGAATTAATTCAATTCCAAACCATTTAATTCCATATTTACTTGCAACTGACATAATTATGCCGGCCAATGGAGTTAATATCATTAAAAGATATAGTCCATGATGTGCAATAGTCGCCAATTTCTTTTCCCATGACTTCATTGATGATAATAATGCAGGTGGCTTGTGTGTAAATCTCCAAAAAACTCTAAAAATAATTAAAGCAAATAATGTAACGCCAATTGATTTATGCAAGTTGAAATAAAATGATCTTGGTGAAGTTTCTTTAGCTAGCTCCCATGTATAAATACCTAGATTAAATAAATCATAGGTCGAAGATTTAGCTGCTTCTTTAGGAAGCTCTTGCATAAACCAGCCTAATATAAACATAAAAATAATACTTATCCCAATTAGCCAATGTAATATTATTGCTACTTTTGAATAGCTTGTAGGCTTATTAAGGTAAGAGAAATTTTTTTTAGTTTGTGCCATTAAGTTTAAATTTTATTTTGATGATAATATGAAAGTAAGTTTAATGCCCTAATGAGAAAAAAGAAAGATGAAAAAAATAATTTTTTTGTGGACTATTTGTATACTTAGTATGACTTCAACGAGTGTTTTCTCTCACGAAACCTTATCAATGAAACAAGAAACCTTATCAATGAAAGAGGTAGCAACTGGAATTTTTGTTCATCAGGGAAAGCATCTTGATGTAGATGATGGATATCAAGGTGATATATGTAACATTGGTTTTATAATAGGTCAAAAGAGTGTAGCTGTAATTGATACGGGTGGTTCGGCGTCTATGGGATATGCTCTACTTTCTGAAATAAAAAAAAGAACCAGCCTTCCTGTTAAGTATGTAATTAATACCCATGTCCATCTTGATCATATATATGGAAACATAGCTTTTAAAGAAGAAGGGGCAAAGTTTATTGGCCATGAGAATTTAACTAAAGCTATGAAATTGAGAGAAGAGTTTTATAAAGGATTAAATTTAAAATATTTAAATATTCCTTATGAAAAAAGTATTCAAATTCCTCCTAATTTATTAGTCAAAGTAACTCAGCCCCTTGAGATAGATTTAGGTGATAGATTGTTAAAAATAACAGCTTATCCAACTGCCCATACCGATACTGATATTACGATTGAAGATTATAAGACTTCAACTTTATGGACAGGAGACTTATTATTTGCTGAAAGAACCCCAGTAGTTGATGGAGATATACATGGATTTATCAACGCAATTGATTCTATGAGCCAGGTTAAATTTAATTTATTAATTCCAGGTCATGGGACACCTACACTAAAGCCAAATATAGCTTGGAATAACATAAGGCGCTATCTAGTTACTTTGAGAGATGATATTAGAGCTGCAATTGACGAAGGGTTAGATCTTCAAATGGCAATTGATAATATAGCGAAAGAAGAATCTTCAAATTGGGAATTATTTGATATTCAGAATGGGCGTAATATTAATATGATTTATCCTAAAATGGAGTGGGAGGAGTAAGCTCAATGACAAAAGAGAAGGACTGTGTATTATGCCTTCCGTCAAAATACCCAACAATGTGGAGCAATTCAGATTTTAGAGTAGTTTTGATTAACGACCATTCCTACCCAGGTTATTGCAGGGTGGAGTCAATTCCTCATATTAAAGAAATGACTGACTTAAGTAATTCAAAACGACATGAGCTTATGGAAATTATATTTGTGGTTGAAAGTGTTCTTAGGGAAAATCTAATTCCTGATAAAATTAATTTAGCTACTCTTGGAAATATTACTCCTCACTTGCACTGGCATATAATACCTAGATATAAACATGATAATCATTTTCCAGAGAGCATATGGTCGAATTCTAAGCGAACTAAAAAAAAAGAACTTTCAGAATCAGAAATTTTAACTCTAATAACACTTGTCCAGAAAAAATTAAGCAACTAGCCGTTTAACAACCTCTCCGTTAATGAGGTGCTTGTCAATAATTTCATCAATATCTGATTCATCAATGTATCTATACCATATGGCTTCTGGATAAATTACTAATAAGGGACCTTCATGACAGCGATCAAAGCATCCACCTCGATTAACTCGTATTTTACCAGGACCATTAAGCCCTAATCCTTTAACCTTCTTCTTCATATATATGTAAATAGCATCAGCATTAAAATCAGAGCAGCATTGCTCCCCATTTTCACGTTGATTAAGGCAGAAGAAAATATGATATTTAAAGTGTGTCATATTGTTATTGGGAAGAAAATTTATTTCCTTCGGTAAATTTCCAAGTTCTTGTAATTCGGATTAAATCAACTTCATTTCTCATTCTATTAGAGAACTTTGCATATGGTTCTCCCATCTTAACTATCGAAATAGCTGCTTTATCTAATGCAGGATTACCAGAACTTTTATTAATAATAATATCTTCAATATTACCCGTCTGTGATAAAGAAACTGTTAAACGAAGGGCCCCAAAAACACCTGATTTTGCTGCTTCAGGATAATTGAGTGCCCCAATTCTCTCAACTTTTTGGCGCCATGCTTCAAAATAAAGTCTATATTCATAATCTGCAGTTGAGCTAGAAATTTTTTTACTGCGAATTTTTTTATTAATACCTTCAATAGCAATCGGAATTGATTGTTTAATATTAGAGAGAATTTGATTGGTATCAATTGTAGTAATTTTCTTAATAGATGGAACTACTTTCACAGATTTAGCATTATTTTTTATTTTATTAATAACAGGAGAAACTTTTACAGATTTAGCATTATTTTTTATCTGTTTTTTTTCTTTAGGCGCTGTAATTTTTTCTTCTTGGATTGAATTCTTTGGGTTAGCTATTAATTTTTCAGTTAGGTTATTATTGGGTATTTTATTTATAAAACTAATTTCTATATCTGAGGGAGGTGATAAATAGACACGATGATTTAATGTAAGATCAGTTACTATTAATAAAATTAGATGAATAATCATTGACACTAGAATTGCCGTAAGTAAATAGAGATTATTAAAATAATTACTCATGGAATTATTCATGATTAAGTAATTTTGCGACCTTTGACTGGAGTCCAGAAAAGCTTCCATTGCTCATAAATATAATTTTATCTTCACTTTGGACAAATTGGGCAATTTTTTCCGCGAGATGGCTAACATTTTCATGGACCTCTGTATTAGAAACATTTTTAAACAATTTATGCGCATCCCAAGATAAATTATGTGCATAACAAAAGATAGCATCTGCAGCTTTGAGACTCTTGATAAGTTGAGTTTTCATATTACCAAGTTTCATCGTATTAGATCTAGGTTCGATGATTGCAATAATTCTTCCATTTTTAATAGATTTTTGAAGTCCCTCTAATGTTGTCTGAATGGCAGACGGATGATGAGCAAAGTCGTCATATAATTCAATTTTATCAATAGTATAGATTTTCTCCATACGCTTCTTTACGCTCTTGAATTGACTTAATGCTTTAATTGAGTTTTCAGGAGTAATTCCAATATGTCTGGCTGCCGCAATTGCTGCTAAGGCATTCATATAGTTATGCCGTCCAATTAGGTCCCACTGAAGTGGTATTTGTTTTACTTCATCGTGGAATATTTCATGGTCCTTAGTCTCCCATTCTGTATTAGCCCCAATATACTCAACTTCTGACCAACAACCTCTTTCGATAACAGTCTTAAGAGACGGACTTTCGTGGTTAATAATAATACGACCCTGACTAGGAATCGTTCTAACTAAATGATGAAAGTGAGTTTCTATATGTGTTAAATCCTTAAAAATATCTGCGTGATCAAATTCTAGATTATTTAGTACTAAGGTTTTAGGATGGTAATGAATAAACTTCGACCGTTTATCAAAAAAAGCTGTGTCATATTCATCTGCCTCAATAACAAAAAATGATGGTGTATTTATTTTACTATCTACTGGAATTCTGGCTGAAACATCAAAGTTATTTGGAATGCCGCCAATTAAAAACCCTGGAGCAAAACCACAGAACTCAAGTATCCATGCAAGCATTGCAGTCGTTGTTGTTTTACCATGAGTTCCTGCTACAGCTATTACCCATTTATCGAATAAGATATTTTCATATAGCCATTGGGGCCCAGATATATATGGAAGCCCCTTATCTAGAATACTTTCCATCAATGGATTGCCACGTGAGATTACATTACCAATTACAAAGACATCTGGATTTAATATTATTTGCTCTTCAGAAAATCCTTCTGTAATAGAAATGCCTAAATCTTCAAGTTGTGTAGACATAGGGGGATAAACATTTTGGTCGCAGCCAGTTACTTTATGACCTTGAGACTTTGCTAGAGCGGCTATCCCCGCCATAAATGTTCCACATATACCTAATATATGAATATGCATGATTACCTAATATTTGATGCTAGCCATTTTTTCAATTGCTCAGTCGGAACCGATCTTCTTGATACCATATCCTCTAATTGGTCTTTATCTATTTTGTCTACACTAAAATATTTAGCTTCAGGATGTGC
>TARA_B110000003_G_scaffold225016_1_pt1 | contig 32301 bp, 29 predicted proteins | sample TARA_B110000003 | Tara Oceans TARA_B110000003 (sample SAMEA4396424) | marine metagenome | biome: Westerlies Biome; feature: [SRF] surface water layer (ENVO:00010504); material: water (ENVO:00002006), including particulate matter (ENVO:01000060) such as... | depth 5 m
AATTCTTCCTTTTTGTCTATTTCCAATATTTATTGTTGGAATTTTTGCTGAAGGAGCTTCAATGATACCAGCGGAGGAATTTCCTATAAAAATATCAAAACTTTTTAATAAACCTGAAAATGCAAATAATTTTGCATTTTTAATCATCTGACTATTTCTATTTGATTTATTAAAAATTTTTATATTTTGAATTATATAATCAGAGTCAAAATCATGCCCTGGATAAGTAAATAAAATATAATTATTTTTAAAGTATGACAATGCATTTAGTATCTCTTTAAGATCTTTTCTTGATTGCAAAATTGAGGTTGTTAAAGAGTGATATGAGACCAAAATTTTTTTTTGAAATTTATAATTATTTGGAAATATAAATTTTTTTTTAGTTTTAAATTTAGTTATGTTTGAAGCACCAACAGACCCTATATTAAATATTTTTTGTTTATTAATACCATTGCTAATAAGCTTATCTTTATACATACTTAATGATGTAAAATGATAATCAGATAATCTTGAAATTATATCTCTCCAAGTATTATCCAGTGATCCTAAAGTCGTTTCTCCACCATGAAAATGAATGATTTTAATATTCAAAAATTTTGCACAAATAGCAAATATAAGAGCCTCATATCTATCGCCTAATAATATTATACAATTAGGTTTATCTTTTTCTAATAATTTATAAAAATGACTAAAATATTTTGAAAAAATATTTGCAAAATTTTTTTTTTGAGAATTTTCTAATTTTACATAGATTTTTAAAATATCTTTTTGTGAAATATTAAATTTTTCATCATCAGAATATTTTTTAGATAAATTTGTTCCTGTTAAAACAAATTTTTTTTTGAAGGACTTATTTTTTTTAAACAGAAGAAATACAGACTCCATTAAACTGTAGTCAGCTCTACTTCCTGAAAAAAAATAAACTTTATTTTTCATTGATACTTATTATTTGATCTATTTTAAATTTCTTGTTTGCTCTTTTATTAATAACTTTTTGAAATTTTTTTGCTTCAATCCCACCACCAGTTCTTTTAGAGGTAATATTATTTAGTGTAAATTTTTCTCCTTTTTTAATATTTTGTTTTGCCACTAGATATTTTTTAACTAATAAAAAATTTTTTTTTTCACTATTTGTTAATGTGTTATTCTTAATTCTTAATGTTTTAAATATTTTTTTAGTTCCTTCTACAAGTAATTTTAATTCTTCAAAGTCACAACTAATACTATGATCGGGTCCTTTTAATTTTTTATCAAGAGTAAAATGTTTTTCGATCATTACCGCTCCAAGCGCTACCGCAGCAAAAGATACCTCGTTACCTAATGCGTGATCTGAATAACCAATATCAAAGCTAAAAGAATCCTTTAATTTTTTTATTGTTAATAAATTTACATCTTCATAAGGTGTTGGATATGCAGTATTACAATGTAATATTGTAATTTTATTTTTTTGACCATTTTTTTTTAAAAAATTAATAGCTTCACGTATATCTTTTATTCCGCACATTCCTGTTGATATTATTAATTTTTTATTCCATCGAGCCAAATATTTTAATAAAATATAGTTTGTAATTTCAGATGATCCAATTTTAATAATGTTTGTCTTTGTTTTTAAATATTCAAGGCTGGTTAAATCAAATATTGATGCAAGAAATTTAATTTTAATTTTTTTACAGTAATTAATTAATTTATCAAAATTTTGGTGAGTTAACGATAAGTTATTAAGCATTTCTTTTTGATTTTCACTTTTATTGATTGAACCTTTTTTTTGATAGGGAGCTTTTTTTAATTTTGAAATTGCAATTTCTTCAGGGTTAAAAATTTGAAATTTTATGTAGTCTGCACCTGCTTTTTTTGCATATAAAGCTAATTTTTTTGCTAGTATCAATTTTCCATTGTGATTCACGCCAGCTTCAGCAATAATTTCAATTTTTTTCATTTTATTAAAATGCTACCCATTTTAATAAAATAGTTGTTTTTAATTCTAAGATTCTCTTTTAAAACACTTCCGGAGCCTATAAATACCTCTTTACCAATTTTACACCCCCCATTAATTGTAACACTCGTTGATATATGAGTATCATTTTTAATTTTTACATCATGCTCAATTAGTGATCGATTGTTAATTATACAGTTATTTTCTATTTCTACATTTTTATTAATAATTACCCTGTGAAAAATTTGACAACCTTCTCCTATTTTTACTCCTTTCGAGATATAGGACAATGGAGAACAAATTGTAGGAATATTAAAACCTAAATTTTTTAATCTAGAAAAAATTTTTTTTCTTTTATTTGGATCTTTATAAAAACTTATTGCTATAATAATATTTTTTGTAATTTTTTTTAAATTTACTAAATCTTTATCATTTCCTATTACTGGATAATTATTAATCGTTTTAAAATTTTTATTACTTATAACTCCAATAATTTTAAATTTTTGTGTTGACTCAATTAAATCCATACAAGAATTTGCATGGCCACCATCACCAAAAATTATTATTTTATCTTTTTTCATCTATCTTTAAATGTGAGCTACTTGGTAGATTAATAATTTTTTTTTCCAAAATTTTAGCTATTTTGATTTCCATACGTGGGTAATTCTTAAAAACATTAATAGTATGAAGTAGTTGCCAAATTGGCCTGACTCTAATATCTTTTTTATTCATATAATTTAAAATTTTATCTCGTAACTTTAAAGATTTATCACTAATCAAAACCGTTATTAACCAATAATTAGATTTCATATCTTTGTCTATTTTTGAAATTTTCATAAGTGAAAATTTTGATAAAAATTTTTCATAAAATTTATATAATTGTCTTTTTTTATTGATATTTTTATATAATCTATTCACTTGTGATAGTCCAAGTGAAGCATTTATATTAGGCATAGCGATATTATAACCTATATTATCATATCTATACTCCCATAAATGTTTTAACTTAGCATTCTGTGAGAGATGTTTTGCTCTTATGTAGACATCTTTTCTGTTAGTAATTAAAGCCCCACCTCCACCTGTAGTAATTATCTTATTACCATTAAAACTTAACAATCCAACATCACCAAAAGTACCAAGATGTTTAGACTTAAACTTACTACCTAGGGCCTCTGAAGAGTCTTCGATTAAAAAAAGTTTGTTTTTTTTACAAAATTTTTTAACTTTATCAATATTATTAGTATTACCGAAAATATGAGTACAAATTAAACCTGATAAAACATTTCCAGTTTTTTTATTAATAATTACTTTTTTTTTTTTCTTAAAGTTTAATTCAAAATATTTTTCCAAAAGATTTATATCTATACCAAATGAATCTTTTTCGCTTTCAACAAAATGAGGAATAAAATTTAATGCACACAATGCATTTACATTAGATATATAATTTAAAGTAGGAATAAATACCTCTGTATTTGGTTTTAAATTCATCGCTCTTAATGCTAAATAAGTTGCACTACTTCCAGAATTTGTCAGAACTACATATTTAGCTCCAGTAATTTTTTTTATTTTTTTTTCAAATTTATTAATAAATTTTCCTTTTGTTGAAACAAAAGTACTTTTAATGCAATCTTTCAAATTTTTTATATCTGAATTATTAAAATATGGTGAATGTAAATCTATTATATTTATGCCATTAATTTTTTTAAGAGTTTCAATTTTGTTCGTAATTTTTTTTATTTCTGAAATCATATAATATGACTAACAATCTTAAATTTTTTTTTTGAAGTAAATGATGATATTTCTTTTGTGAGGTATTTGATAATTTTATCTTTTGAATTTAAATTCAATAATTTACTTATAATAGAAGATATTTTTTTTTTCTTTTTTAAAGTAACTGATGCAACAGAGTCTTTATTATTTTCAATTGATGTTTCTATTTTATAATCAAAAAATTCTTCAAAATTTTTTTGTCCCTCCAAATTAGTTCGATTGGGTATAACTGGAAAATATCTTGATTTAACCTTCAAAACTTTATTAGTTAATTTAATATCATAACCATAGATATTTAAAATTTTTCTGACTAATGTCTCCAACTTAATGTCTTTATTCATTAATTTTGCTGAAGGTATTATAATTTGATTTTTATTTTTTTTTAAAATTGATTTTAAGCAAATAGATATAGCTTCATCGATAGTAATAAAATATCGAGAAATTTTCATTGGTAATCCAAAAGTAATTTTTTGCTCTATTCTTTTTTTTATGTATTCAAGATAACTTCCATTTGAAAATGCTACGTTGGCAAATCTTGCTGAACTTACAAATACATCAGGGAACTTTTTAGAAAAATCAGCTAAATTTTGCTCCATAAAATACTTTGACACTCCTAACATGCTGCTAGGTTTAACAGCTTTATCACTTGATACTGAAAAAAAAGTTTTAAGCCCACATCTTTTTGAAGGACAAAATTTTTGACTATTAGTTTTAAACATGTATTTAATTGATTCTAGATTTTCCTCACTTCTTACATGCTTTACTGCAGCAAAGTTAAAATAATTTGTAATTTTATTTTTTAATAAAAACTCGTTAATATCTAAAGATGTAATATCAGAACAAATAAATTTAATTTTTTTTATTTGAACTTTATAATTGATTAAAATTTCTCTATTTAGATCTGTTAAACTATTTTCATCTTTATCTAATAAATATAGATTCTTATAATTCAAATTTAATATCTTTTTTGTAAAAGCACTACCAATCGATCCACATGTGCCTGTTATTAAAATATTCTCATTATGAAATGACTTTTTTATTTCAATTTGTTCTTTTTTTGAAATTCTAAATCTATTTTTTTTTGAAATAATTTTTTTTTCTAGGAAATTTATTGAGAAAAAAATTTTATTTTTCATTTTTTTTTAAATTTGAATAAATAATTTTTTTAAGATTTTTTATTACATAATTTATCTGATTATTTTTTAATGAAAAGTAAATTGGTAATGAGACAACCTGTTTAAAAAAATTGTCAGCATTTGGTAAATAAAAATTTTTTTTTATTTTGTATAGTTTGTGATGATGAATTGGAATATAATGTACTTGTAAATTTATTTTTTTTAATCGAAGTTTTTTTAGAAGTGAATCTTTACTAATTTTTAATTTATCAAATTTGATTTTGAGAGGATACAAATGATAAGAATGAGAAACGTTTATTTCTACTTTAGGTATTTCAACTAAATTAAAATCTTTAAATCTATCGTTGTAGATCTTTGCAATTGCTTTTTTTCTTCTTATAAAGGAATTTAACTTTTTTAACTGACTTATCCCTAAAGCACTTTGAATATCACTTAGCCTATAGTTATATCCGAGTTCATAAATTGAATATTTCCATGGTTTTCTTGAATCTCTTATCATTCCATGAGATCTTAAAATTTTAATTTTATCATACAATTTTTTATTATTGGTTAATATGGACCCACCCTCACCTGTTGTTATATTTTTTACAGGATGATAACTATGGCAAACCAAGTCTGCATATCTTACTGCATATTTTTGATCCTTTAAAATTTTTGCACCTATGGCATGACAATTATCATTTATTAAATTAAAGTTATATTTTTTTGATAATTTTTTTAATTTTGGCCAGTCTGATGGATGCCCTGCATAGTCGGTAACAATTAGAGTATGAATTTTTTTCTTTTTTTTTTTAAATTCATCTAATTTTAATTTCAATTTATTAACATCTATATTGTATGTTTTGTTATCGATATCTATCAAGTCAATGTTAGCGTTTAAATACAAGGCCGCATTAGTTGTAGCTACAAATGTTAAAGGACTAGCAAGAATAATATCTTTTTTTGTCCATTTTAATGCTAAACCACAAAGGTGCAAAGAAGCTGTCCCACTTGAGGTGCACGCCACATACTTGGCTCCAAATTTTTTTTTTAAAGCATTTTCAAACTCTAGAATTTTTGGACCTTGTGTTAAAAAATTGGATTTTAATACTTTTGTTACAGATTTGATGTCATCACTATCAATATAATGTTTGCCATAATTTATCATTGAATTTCTAGTTTTATTTATCTAACTCAAAATCATCAGTATTATTTTTTGCAATTTTTTTTAATTGATCGATTGTAAGAAATTTATTTTTATCACTAGAATATGAAAATTTTTTAACACAAGGCTTCCCTTTAATTTTTTTTTTATATTTTTCTACATCCCATTTTAAAAACTCTGAGTTAGGATAAATTACATATCCATTCTTATGTTCCAAAGTATTATTTGCGTCGTTAATCGATATCATCTCTTCATGAATTTTCTCACCAGGCCTAATGCCAATAACTTTTATTTTTATATTTTTTGAAAGTGCACTAACTAAATCAGTCAGCTTATATGAATATATTTTTGGTATAAAAATTTCCCCTCCCCACATATTTTTTAAACATTCAATTACAAAGTCAATACCTTCATTGAGAGTAATCGTAAATCTTGTCATATTGGTATCTGTCATTGTAAACGTACTATTATTTTTCAGATTTAGTAAATGAGGAACTACAGAACCTCGACTACCAAAAACATTTCCATATCTTACAACCGAAAACTTTGTAATTGCTGATCCTTTGTGATAATTTCCAGCAACAACAAGTTTATCTGCCGTTAGCTTAGTTGCGCCGTATAAATTAACTGGTGATGAAGCTTTGTCTGTGCTTAATGATACAACTTTATCAACATCCATTTCTAAAGCTGCATCTACAACATTTTGAGTTCCTATAACATTAGTCTTGACTGCTTCAAAAGGATTATACTCTGCCACAGGCACATGTTTTAGAGCCGCAGCATGTATAACATAGTCGACTTGAACAAACGCTTTTTTTAATCTTGAAAAATCTCTTACATCTCCGATAAAAAATCTCAATTTTTTTTTGAATTTAATTAAATCTATTTGAAGATTATGCTGTTTTAATTCATCTCTACTATATATGATTACTTTTTTTGGATTATAATCTGTTAATATTTTCCTTACAAATTTTTTGCCAAAAGAGCCTGTTCCACCAGTTATTAAGATTGTTTTACCGCTAAACATAAGTTTTTTATTTGCTATGTGATATTTAAGTTACTTTTTATTAACTATATTTAATTATTAACACTGGTTGATATTTAATCTTATATAATTAATTTTAGTATTGTAGTAAATATTCAAAATAATTAAAGTTTTATTATTAATTTAACCTTCTACGATTTGCCTTTAATATATGATTATTAAAAAACTTAAGTTTTAAAAATTTATCATTTATGAAAAATTTAAATATTTTTTTATATATATGCTTGGTGAGATATAAAGCATTAAATCATATATTAAAAAAATTTAAAAAACACAATATCTCCCTTATTCTAGACATGGAAGATAGTGTTCAAGACTTATTTGATCCTAAAAATACAATTAAGTTAAAAAAACAGTCTAGAGAAGGTTTGCTATATTTAAATGATAAAGATATTTTGAAAGGTATAAATACTTTTGTCAGAATCAACTCTGAAAGCACTGAATTTTATGAGGAAGATGTCAAAGCTATAAAAAAAGCTATTAGTGATAAACCTTATATTAATGGAATATTTTTGCCTAAAGTGGAAAAATATAGTCAGATTAAAAATTGTCATGATCTTATTACAAGTTCAAAAAAAGATAAAATTTCAATAGTACCAATAATTGAAAGTCAAAGAGGATTAGCTAATCTTGAAAGCATAATTTCAGAAGATAAAGATAACAACATTATAGAATATGTTCACTATGGTCATTATGATTATTGTTTGGATAATGGTTTTTGGCCATTTCCAGAACCTTATCACATAAGTTATTGGGAATTAATTGAAAATATATCTAAAAAAATTTATAGTTATAAAAGAAAATATATTCATACACCATTTCCACTAATAGAAAATGAAAATATATATTGGTCATCAATATATTATATGCGTGAAAATTTGTCTATTAAAGATATTAATTTAAGTCTAGTAAATATTGATATGAATTATATTAAATTGCCTGAAAAAATTAAAAAAGTAAAATTAAAAAATATTTCTAAAGACTATAGTTATAAAAAAATATTTGCTGAAAAAATTATTAATGAATATATAAACAATAAATCAAAAAATAAAAGTTTCTCTTTGTCTAGAAATAGATTTATACCCCCACATTTATATTTGGGGGCAATGAATTTTTTAAAAAGAAAATGACAGAATTACAAATTAAAAATTTTGAGAAAGAATTATTAATTAATTTTAAAAAGTTAAAACTAAATCAAAATAAAAACCTATATATTACGTCAAATTTAACAAAAATTTCAAAATTTAGGATTCCTAAAAAAAAAAAACTTGAATTAGTTTATAGATGTTTGAAAAATACAATGGGAAAAAATTATTCAATATTTGTACCAACAGCATCACTTAACTTGTGCAATACAAAAATTCCCTTTGATTTAGTTAATACTCCTAGTGATAAAATGGGTCCATTTGCTGAATATATTAGAACGAAAAACTCTACCCGAAGCTTACACCCTTTTTGGTCAATTTCTGGATTAGGTAAAAATGCTAAAATTCTCAAAAAAGTGTCTAAGCATGCTTATGGTTATGGTTCACCCTGGTCTAAAATGCTTGATTTAGATTTTTTACAATTAAATATTGGTATGCATCCTTCTAAAGCTGTAACTCTTGTACACTATGTTGAAACTTTGATTGGTGTTCCATATAGATATAGCAAAGTGTTTAAACATAAAATTAAACTAAAAAATAAAATATATGAAGATAATTTTTATCAAAGTGTATTTTTTAAGGAAGCAAATTCACAAAAAAAGATTAAATTAAATGAACATTTTTTTAGAGAATTAAAAAAAAAGAAAAAATTAAATTATGCTATTCATAGCTCAGGCTTAGAAATGTGGAGTTTTAAAATGAGAGATTTTTTTAATATTGCTACTGAATTTTTCATTAAAGATATTTATACTTATCTTGAATTTGAGCCTAATTTAAAAAAAATATCAAAATATTAGCATGTGTGGAATTTGTGGCGCAATAAATCTTGATAAAAAAAATAAAAAAGTTTCTATTAAAAACATTGAAATTATTAGGAAGCAAATAGCAAGTAGAGGACCAGATGCAAAAGGGTATTGGACAAATAAAAATAAAGATTTAATTGTTGCAATTCATAGGTTAGCAACGCAAGACACCTCACCTACTGCCAATCAGCCATTATATAGTCAAGACAAAAATGTTATAACTATAATGAATGGTGAAATTTATAATCATAATTATCTCAAAAAAATTTTAGAAAAAAAAGGATATTCATTTAAATCTAAAAACGATACAGAAGTAATTGCTAATTCATTCCATTATTGGGGTAAAAAATTTTTAAACAAATTAGAGGGGCAATTCGCTCTATTTGTTTATAATATTAAAAAAAATGAGGGTTTGTTAGCCCGGGATGAACATGGAATATCTCCATTATATTATTCTATTAAGAACGATAGATTATTTTTTTCATCAACTGAAACCTCTATAAATTCACAAATTAACAAGAGAATTACGTTAAATAATAAAACTGTATCAGATTTTATTATCTCTGGTTCATCAACAAAAGATAATACTATTTTTAAAAATATCAAACAGTTGCAACCAGGAAAATATATTTTATTTAATACAAATAAAAAAGTATTCAAACCAAAAACTTTTAAGATATTCAATCCAAAACAAAAATTAAAAAAAAGATTAAGTTTACCAAAGTCCCAAAAGAAGATTTTGTCAATTCTGTATAATAAAGTTTATGAAAGAGCATCTGGTAATAAAAATGTAGGAGTATTTTTATCTGGAGGAGTAGACTCGACACTCATATTGGCGCTGCTTAAAAAAATTAATCCCCAAAAAAAAATAATAACTTTTACAGCTAGCTTTGAGAGTATAAAAAACAGAGAATTAATCGGTGAACAGAAAATAGTAAAAAAAATATGTAAATACTATAAGTGTAAAAATATAATTGTACCTATAAAATCAAAAGATTTAATAGAAAATATGGGTACTTATTCTTCACCTGAGACTGGAATTTTAGAATACTGTAATAGAGCATTATCAAAAGCAGCTAAATTAAAAGGCGTAGACGTAATACTTTCTGGAGAGGGTTCTGATGAAATGTTTTTAGGTTATGATCATAATTTATCTATAATAGGAATTATTAATAAAGAGTTCTCATATTTAAAAAATAAATATAAATTAAGGTCAAACGTTAATTTAAGTAATTTAAAAAAACTTAAAATTGAGGATCTTTTTTTAATTGGAGGAGCCGATATTGACTTAGAAAATAATAGAAAAAAAATTTTTAAAAAGCCACTTCAAAGAGAAGAAAGTTTTAAAGAAACTATATCTAAATATATAAAAAAATATAGATTAAGAAACTCAAAAGATTTTAATAAAATTGCATTTTTATTAGATTATGAAATTAAAATACCAAACATTCAACTAAGAAGATCCGAAGGACCGTCGATGGCAGAAGGTGTAGAGATGAGATTTCCTTTTTTAAATTATGATTTAAAAAAGACTGTATATAGTAGTCCTTTAAGTTATAAGATTAAAAAAACTTTAAAAGACAAAGTTCTTTTAAGAGACTCGGTAAAATCATTAATTCCTAAGTATTTATTCACTGAAAAGATGCCTTTTGGTGTACCAGCAACAAGAAAAAAATATTTTCTTAAGTCAAAAAATAAATTTAATGAACCTGCATTAGGTAAATTACTACATATTCATAAGAATCAGATTTTTAAAGATATTGAAAAATCATCTATTATAAAATCAAGTTTTATTAAAAAAAAATATTTAGAACTTTTAAAGAAAAAACAAAACGACAAGAAAAACTCATTTTTTGATCCGGTTTTATTTAGAATATGGTCTTTATCTAAATGGTATAAATTGCAATTCAATAAATAAAATAATATACACCTTGTAATTTAAAAAAATTCTTCATGTAAGAAATACTAAATGAAAGAACTCATAAATTTTGGCAAAGAAATTTTTCCTATTTGTAGGAGTATCACAGGAAATGGTACATTAACTACTCTTCACAAAATAAAAAAAAAATATATTCCAAATTTAAAAATAAAAAAAATTCCATGTGGACAAAAAGTTTTTGACTGGAAAATTCCTGCTGAATGGAACATTGACGATGGACATGTAATAGATAAAAATTTAAAAAAAATTATAGATTTTAAGAAAAATAACTTACATGTTGTCAATTATTCAACACCAATAGATTCAATTATAAAAAAAAAAGACCTTCTTAAAAAATTACATTATATTGAAGATTATCCAGACGCTATTCCTTACGTTACATCTTATTATAAAAAATATTGGGGATTTTGCATTACTAAAAATAATTATAATCAAATTAAAAAGAAATTTAAAGATAATGACACCTTTAAAATTAATATTTCCTCTAATTTTAAAAAAAAAGGAAATTTACATTATGGGGAATTTTTAATTCCAGGAAAATCAAAAAAGGAAATTTTAATTTCTACTTATGTATGTCATCCATCAATGGCTAATAATGAACTTTCTGGTCCTTTACTTAGTATCGCACTAGCAAATTATTATAAAAAAAAAAATATTGAAAAATCTATCAGATTTATTTTTATTCCAGAAACAATTGGATCAATTTGTTATATTAACAGAAACTATAGTAAAATTAAAAATATAATTTTTGGATTTAATTTAACATGTGTAGGTGATGAAAAAAAGTATTCAATTTTAACATCAAAATACAATGATACACTAATAGACAAGTTGTGTATCGATTCTTATAAAAAATTAGGATTAAAAGTTAAAAAATACTCTTTTTTAGAAAGAGGATCTGATGAAAGGCAGTTTAGTTCACCAGGTATTAATTTACCAATGATTTCAATGATGAGATCAAAATATGGAACATACAAACAATACCATACTTCAAAAGATAATTTTAATTTTGTTACAGCTAAAGGGTTAAACCAGTCTTTCAAGATACATAAGCATGTTTTAAATAAGTTAATGAAAATTAAGTATGAAAAAATTTATCTTGGAAAAATAAAAAATAAGATAACTAATAAAAATAACCCAATAACACTTATCAAGTGTGAACCTAATATGGGAAAGAGAGGACTCTACCATTTACTAGGAACGCGTGGTATTAAAAAAAGTACAAAAAATCTAATGAATTTTTTACAATACGCTGATGGCTTAAACAATTTAAATGAAATAAGTAATTTAATAAATATTGATTATAAAGAAGTAAAAAAAATCTTTTTATTTTTAAAAAGAAAAAAATTAGTTAATTAATCTTATATATTTTGAGATCTGATTATTTTTTGAATATTTAATTTTTGAATAAAATCTTTTTCTTATTTCATTTAACTTAAAATTCATTTTATTATAATTTGAATAAAACTTATTAAGCAAAACATCAAATTGAACATCTGATTTAACAATTATTGGATCATAATTTAGATATTTAGATTGGATATCCAATATATCGTATATAATAACAGGCTTTCCGCTTGCTAAAGCTAAGTCGACACCTGATGTGTATATAGCAATAAATAAATCAATTTTTTTTAATAATACCTTAAATTTAGCATTGCTGAAATCATTGAGTATAAAAATATTTTTTTGTTTCTTAATTTCATGAACAATTTTTTTAAAATATGGAATATTAATCCAATTATAATTTTTACCTTTAATGTAAAAAAATTTATTTTTTGATGATTTTGCTTTCTGTAATATTAATGAATAAAATAAATAGTTTTCTTTCCAATTCTTATCGGGTTCACGACCATTTAAATACCAATTTTCATAAGATTTCATATCATAAACAAGTATATGTTTGACAAATTTTTTTGAAGAAACATTTTTTGCTAATTTAAAATCTTTAATTCCATATAAAATAGCCTTTGGTTTATAAATTTGTTTTTTCATATCACTAACAGATTTTTTTCCTATGGATAAATATAAATCACAGATATAACTTTCTTTTAAAGCTGGCATTAAAATTCTAGTTTGTATTGATATAATTTTAAATTTTAAGATTTTAGCAGCAATGGCTAAATTTACCGGAAAAAGATATTCATACTGAACTAGTAAGATTTTTGCATTTGGAAAACAATCTTTGAGTTTAATTTTAGATGACTCTATTTGTAAAAAAATTTCTGAAATTAAATTGATTAATAGAAAATTAGTTTTAAAATTTGATTTCAGAATAAATAAAAATAATTTAAAGATAATATTAATCTTTTTTAAGTTATTTATTTTATATGTTTCCCAGAAACCAAGACGAATATTATTTTTTTTATAAAAATTTTTTGTTTTAGAGTCCTTATTAATGTCTTTAGAGGCCCACTCTAGATGCAACAAATTTTTGTAATAAAAAATACTTTTTTTATTTTTTGAGTAAAAAATATTTTTATCAACATCGATAGAAGATGCTCCACCTTTGTGAGGGAAGTAAAGAACTTGGTCATTAATAGTATTTTTTACAATATTTTTTATTTTCTTATTATGATCTATCTTTTTTAATAAAAATATATTTTTTATAAATTTATAAAAGTTATTTATAATTAAAAGAGTAAAAAAAATTATAAAATAAAATAAAGCATTTATTATAAAAAAATTAAAAAAATTTAAATTAATATTTTTGTAATTTTTGTATTTAGATAACAGATAGTTCGATATGAAATTTTTTGGCATCCAAAAATATATTTTTTCATTTTTATTTGATCTTATTAGTTTAGATGAAATGATTAATTCAGCATATTGGTCTGATAGACTTTTAAAACTTTTGTGAAGTGAAACATACAAATATTTGCGATTAGAAAAGATCTTTTTAAACTCATTATTCCAGTTTTCATAAAGTATTTTTTTTGCAAGTTGCTTACTATATTTAATGCTATCAACTCTATATTGTGTCCATTTACTAAATTTATAATTTTGATAATTGAGCCAATGTATATCTAAAGTTTTAAGTATTTTTATAAGAAATTTATTTCTGTAAAATTTACTAATTTTTAAATAGTAGACGTTAAAAAAAAATATTTTTAGCATTAAAGCAACTAAAATAGTTGAGCCTTTTAATTCAAAAAAGATAATTTTTTTCATAATACATTGGTATTAAATAAAAAAAAACTAGATATCAAAAATTTAAAATTAATTATTTTTTTTTATTTCTGCTTGAATTTCTTCAAATTCTTTGTTCAGCCTATCTAAATAGTTAATAGCTAGCTTTGTTTTTTTTGTTAAACCTTTGGGTGTAAGATAATAAAAATAACTCATTTTATTGGGATTATTGTTAAAATTCTTTACCTTGATGTATCCTTTTTGTTTTAAAGATTTTATAATATAGTTTAATTTTCCTAAACTTAATCCTAATGTTTTTGCTAAATTTCTTTGATTTCTATTTGGATTTTTTTGAATATTTATTAAAACGTCCAAATTTTCCTTATCATTTCTCATAATTTAACTCTGTTGAATTGCTAAATTGTATGTTCAATAGTTGAACAATACTTAATATTTAAAATAATTCAAATTTATTTTCATATAAACTATTTGTTTACGTAGTTCGAGATTAATCCCATTCCAAGTAACTGCTTAAATTCAGGAGAGCTTTTTTTTATAATATTTTTTTTTACTGTAGCTAATTCGTTATATTTCGGTTTTACAAAATGTGATAAATATTGTCCTAAAATACCAATTCTAGGTTTTTTTGATAGATTTGACTCAGCACCATGCCAGCAAAGACCATTAAATAAAATCACATCTCCTCTTTTACCCACCAATCTAATTTTTTTGCTTCTTTTAATATCTGCATCAGATGGAAATTTTTTAAATTTTTGACTTCCAGAAATAAAGTGAGTTGCTCCATTTATAATATTAAAATCAGTTAATAAAATAAGAGACATACAACAAATTGTTTGAGATGAATTTAAAAAATTAATTTTTTTACCAGGTTTTGCAATATTATAATACGGGTAATCTATATGGGTTTTTTGACCTCTGGCTCCAGGCAAAAGTAAATTGCCTTCAAATGCTCCACAAATAAACTTTTCTCCTAATATATTCTTTAAAATTTTCATCAAAATATTTGGGTGTGACATATCTCTAAAAACTTTACCCTTATTGAATAAATGATAAACCCAATTTTGAAGAAATTTTTTATCTATAGAATTTTTACTCTTTTTAACAAATTTAATTTTAGAACTAGATTCTTTCAAAATTATTTTTTCTGCATCATCAAGCTGTTTTTTTGTAAACAAATTTTTTATTAGATAATAACCTTTACCCAAAACTATTTCTTTTAATGCTGTTTTTACAATTTTATCCTGTTTAATTTTTTTTGACTTGATTAACGATTTTTTTTTATATTTAATTGCACCAAATAATTTAGGATTAAAGTTTTTAGGCCATTTAGTTTTATTATCGTATATAGCATCTCTTAAGTTAATATTTTCAAAAAAAGTTTTACTAAAGTTTACTCCTTTAAGATTTGTGTGACTGAAATTTGAGTCTATAATTTTGGAAAAATTAAAATTTACTGTCCTAAGGTCTACATCAGAAAAGACCGAATTAAATATCTTTGTATTTGAAAAACTACAATTTTTTATTTCAGACATCCAAAAATCTGTATCTTTTATTAAAGAATTTGAAAAATCTACAAACCTTAACTTTGCCTTATTAAAGCTTACTTTATTTAGTGTTATAAAGGAGAAATTTTTTTTATTTATTATTTTGAAATTAAAATCTTTTTTCATTTAATTACTAATGTCACAAAAATTTCTAAGTTTGTATTATAGAAATAAATCTATTGCAAATATTTAATATGCACGTACGTTCAAATATTGAACAAAAATGATAAAACTTAAAAATAAAAATCATTTTAAAAATTGCATTGCAATAATTCCTGCTAGAGGAGGAAGTAAAAGAATACCAAGGAAAAATATAAAATTATTTAATGGCAAACCAATTATTTATTACGCAATTAAAGCTGTTAAAGAGTCAAAATGTTTTGACAAGATTATTGTTTCAACTGATGATAACAAAATTGCTATCATAGCAAAAAAGCTTGGTGCAGAAATTTTATTTAAACGACCAAAATCCTTAAGTACTGATCATGCTAAATCTATTGATGCAATAAATCATGCAATAAAAGAACTTAAAAGATTAAAAATAAATTTTGACTATATATGCACAATATATCCTACTAACCCACTTCTAAATTACAAAAATCTAATTAGAGGCTATAATTTAATCAAGACAAAAAAATTTAATTATGTTTTTACAGTAAATGAATATCCCTACCCTATACAAAGATCCTTAAAAATTGTTAGAAATATTGGAGTACAAATGTTATTTCCAAAGTATAGAAACAAAAATTCTAATAATTTAAGAAAAATTTATCATGATGCTGGACAATTTTATTTTGGAAATAAAAATTCTTTTTTGCAAGAAAAAAATATGTTTAGTAAAAAAAGTTTTCCAATAATAATTAAAAAAAATCATACTTGGGATATCGATGATTTTGAGGATTGGAAGATTGCAGAGAGTCTTTTTAAAAATTTGAAAAAATAGATCAACAAATAATGATGAATTTTTTAAAATTGATAAAATATAATAATTAGTAATTTTTTTAAAATTACATCAAAATATATTAACTGTACATTAAAGTTAACAAAGGTTATAAAAATTACTTTAGCAAAAATTTTATGATTAAGATAAATAACAAACTAATTCTTTCTTATAACCACCGCCCAAAAATTATAGCTGAAATTTCTGGTAACCATAACGGTTCAAAAAGTCTTTGTATAAAACATATTTTAAGTGCAAAGAAAAATGGTGCAGACTTAGTAAAAATCCAAACTTATGAACCCCAAGATATTACTTTTAATAATGTCAAAAAATATTTTCAACTGAAGAAAGGAATTTGGAAAAATTTAGATTTATGGAATTTATATAAAAAAGCATGCACACCATATAAATGGCATAAAGACTTATTCAAAATAGCAAGGGATAACAATATTGAAATTTTTAGTACTCCATTTAGCTTAAGAGCTGTAGATTTTTTAGAGAAACAAAACGTAAAACTATATAAAATAGCGTCATGTGAAATTACAGATTTAAGTTTAGTTGACAGGATTGGGCAAACAAAAAAGCCTGTAATAATGTCAACTGGTTTAGCAAGTTTAAATGAAATTCAAAGAGCCTATAAAGTTATAAAAAAATATCATAATAACATTATTATACTTCACTGTGTTTCAGCTTATCCAACGCCTATTGAAGAGGCAAATATAGAAAGGATCGATTTTTTAAAAAAAAGTTTTAAGAATAACTTAATAGGTCTATCGGATCATACTGATAATATACTATCTAGTTTAACTGCTTCGGCAAAAAGGATTGTGGTTATTGAAAAACATTTCAAATTAAAAAATATTATATCAGTTGACTCTGAGTTCTCTATTAATGAAAGTGAATTGAGTCAATTAAGAAGTGATACTGAAAAAATTTTTTTATCTTTAAAATCAAAAAGAAACAAAAATAGTGATAAAGAAAATATCCTAATGAGAAGATCAATTTATGCACAAAATACTATAAAAAAAGGTGAAATTATCTCTAGTAAAAATATAATTACCTTAAGACCAAAATTAGGCATCTGTTCATCAAAATATTTTAATATACTAGGTAAAAAAGCTAAAAAAGATATTCCTGCTTGGTCACCAATTAAACCTAAAATGTTATAAATTAAAGGTCTATGTAGGTTATATTTTTTCTATAAAATTTCATATTCAATAATCTTCTTTTAATAGAATAAATTTCTTTTTTTTTATTCTGACAAATTGCAAGAGTATGTTCGTGATATTTGTTGATATTTTTTTTAAGAAATAAGTAATTTCTAATTTTAACCTGATCTTCACTTTTTCCATTAAATTGTTTATTGTCGTCAATTATTAAATCAATTTTTTTTGTTAATTTTTTTAATACTTTAAGAATTATTTTTCCATAGTAACCTAAACAAATTAGTATAATTTTTTTATTATTAAAAATTTTTTTTCTTAAATCTGAAATTTTTTTATTATTTATTAGCTTTAAATTTTTTGTTTGAAGTTCTATTAATGGTTTAGAAAGTGTCTTATAATTTCCTAAAATACTTAAAGACTTGAGTTGTATTTTATTTGTTTTTATATATGCATTTAATTTATCTAGCTCTCTTGAGTCGCAAATTAGAATATTTTGAAAGAATCTTATTAATGAAAATTTTGCTCTTGATATTAAAAATTTTTTATTAATTGAATTTAATTTAATTCTTTTATTCTTTATCAGTTTTGAAATTTCAATCAGAATTTTCAAACAAGATGATGCTGTGAGATATCCAATTTTTTTACCTAGAGTATTTGTTTCATAATTTCTCCACTTATAATAAACTTTATTTATAATTTTATAATTACTAACTTGACACAATATTTGGGAAACAAAGACTTGATCTTCAAAAGTAATAATTTTTTTAAAAAAAATTTTATTATTTATCAGAAATTCTCTTTTAATAATAAAATTCCAACAAGTTGCTCTAAAACCTTCAAAATTTTTTATATTTTCTAAAATTGAATTTGTTTTCTTTTTAATTATAAATTGATTACTATCAATTTCATTTTTTGGGATTTTAATATTTTTATGAAAAAAAAGATCTAGGTCAGGTGAACTTTTTATTTGTTTTATAATATTTTGAATTGCATTTTTTGGCAAGAGGTCGTCGCTGTCTACAAAAAAAATAAATTTTCCCATAGATTTTTTTAAGCCTAAATTTCTACAAAATGAAACTCCTTTATTTTTTTTTAGATCTATTAAAGTAATAAAATTATATTTTTTTTTAAATTTCTTAATGATTTGCAAGGAGTTATCTTTTGAAGAATCGTTAATCAAAATTATTTCTATATTTTTTTTTATTTGGCCACAAATGCTTTGGAGACAACTTGCCAAATGCTTATTAGAATTATAAACTGGTACTATTATAGATAGATCCATTTTAAAAATATTGTATCTACTTTGTTCAAAAAATGAACTTATATGTTCATTTTTTTTAATAAATAATTAATTGTATTTTTTTTATATTAAGTTAATAGTTTATTTATTAATAATTTATAAATTTCGCTTATGTTAGAACTTACTGATTTTTTAAAAAATAAAGGAGATAACGATCTTTTAGTTTGCTACGGTGCTGGTGCGCTAGGTAGACTTTCAATCGAGGCTTTTAAAGAAAAAAATATAAGAGTAGATTTTATTACTGACAGTGACCCCAGGAAGCTGGATGCTAACTTCGAAAATATCAATACCTTGGAAAAAAGTAAATTGAGTGAATTAGATAAAAATACTCACTTTTTTGTAACTGCTCCATTTCCTGAAGGAATTATTTCATCAATTTCTGAATTGGGTTTTAAAAATATATATTCATCAATTGAGCTTTTTGAAAAATCAAACTTTGAAGAAATAAGCAACAAACTGTTTAAACAGAGAGATTTTAGAGGAAACAAGCATGTCTTAAAAGTTAGAAGAAATGTAGATTTCTATAATGAAACTTGCAAAAAACACTTATACAAAAATAATGATCTTCTAAAAATTAACACCTTAGATGTTCAAATTACTGAAAAATGCTCATTAAAATGCAAAGATTGTTCCAACTTAATGCAATATTATGAAAAACCTCAAGATAGCCAGACTGAAATTTTATTAAGATCAATAGATAGATTTGTTTCGAGCATTGATACTCTTGAAGAGTTTAGAGTGTTGGGTGGTGACCCTTTTATGAATAAAGAAATGCATAAAATAGTTAGAAAATTAAGTACTTACGATAAAGTTAAAAAAATTGCAGTTTATACAAATGCTAGAATAGTACCAAAAGGTGAAAATTTAGAGTGTTTAAAACATGAAAAAGTATTGGTTGATATTACAAATTATGGAGAAACAACATCTACAGCTCATGAAAAAGTAATAGAAAAATTAACAAATGAAAAAATTGCTTTCAGCACAAATAGATGTGTTACTTGGCAAGATTGTGGAAGAATACTTCCAAACAGAGGCAAGAATGATGAAGAATTAGGTATTCAATTCATGAATTGTTGTAATAGGGACTTAATTTCTTTATTGCATGGAAAGTTATATAGATGTCCCTTCTCTGCAAATGCTGCAAATTTAAAAGCAATCCCAATCAATTCTAAAGATGAGGTAAATTTAATAGATGAAGACATTTCTATCAAGGATTTAAGAGAACAAATAAAAAATCTTTATCTTGATAAAAAGTTTTTAACAGCATGTAACAATTGTAATGGAAGAGATTTCAATTCAGTAAACATTGAATCGGCAATCCAAACTAAAGAACCTTTAAAGTTTACAGTAACTGATAGCTAAATTATATTGTTATACTATATTTCTTTAAAATTTCTTTTCCTTTTGAAAAAGAACTAAAATCTACTATATCGTCTGTTTCTAGAGTAATACTAAAACCATCTTCTAAACCAGACATTAAGGTCATATGACCAATAGAGTCCCATTCTGGAATATCATTGTATTTTAAATCGTCGTTTATTTTATCAGAAGTTATGTCTAAAGACTCCACGAAGATTTTTTTATACTTTTCAATGTTATTCATGTCTAATTATATATTTTTAAGAATTGTATCTACAATTTTTGTAGGAGTAAGTCCATGTTTTTCTAACATAAATTCATATGACCCACATGAACCATATTGATCATCTACACCTATAAAAATTTGTTTAGGAAAATTTGCCTCTTTAGCTGTAACTTCAGAAATTGCGCTACCAAGTCCACCAATTACATTGTGCTCCTCAACTGAAACGATCAATTTTTTTTTTTTAGATTTTAAAATTATATCTTCATCTATAGGTTTTATTGTATGAATATTGACTACTTCGCAAGATATATTCTTTTTTTCTAAAATTTTTGCTGCCTCAAGTGACTGGTATACCATTGAGCCCGCTGAAAAAATTGTCAAATCCTGCCCTTCTTTTAAAGTGTTACCCTTTCCAATTTCAAAGCTATAATCAGAATTGTTAACTATAGGATTATTAGAACCTCCTGTAAGCCTAATATAGCATGGTCCATTATGTTCAAGTGAGGCATTTAAAGATTTTACAACTTCTAAAGTGTCCGATGGTGATATAATTGTCATATTTGGAATGGTTCTTAATATTCCAACATCCTCTATGCAACAATGTGTGAAACCAAGATTTCCTAATACTAATCCACTGGCAATTCCAACCATACAAATGTTTTGATTCATGTAGCCAATATTTACTTTTATTTGTTCACAGCATCGTATTGATTGAAAAGGTGCAAATGTAGTTGTTAGAACTTTAAAATTTTCACTTGCTAACCCAGCTGCTACTCCGATCATATTTTGCTCGGCTATCCCAACATCAATATACTGATCAGGTAAAGTTTTTCTAAATCTATCAAGCCCTGCAGATGTTGAAACATCACAGGTAATTACAATCAAATCTTTTTTTTTTTTTGCGATTTCCAAAGCAGCAATTCCTAATGTTGCTCTTTGTCCAATCATTGACCAGGTTTTTATATTTCGTTCATTAATAATTGACATTAGATTTCTTGTATAGCTTTCTCATAAAATGATTTACTTAAAATTGAATGATGCCAATCATTGTTATTTTCTGAAAATGAAAAACCCTTTCCTTTAACAGTTTTAGCAATAATAGCTTTTGGTTTTTTATTATCAAAATTCTTTTCAAAGCAATCTAAAATTGCATCAATATTATGACCATCCAATTCTAAAGTATGCCAACCAAAACTTTCCCATTTATCCCTTAAATTTTCTAGACTCATTATTTCTGAATTAGAACCGGTTTGTTGAAAATTGTTATGATCTATAAAAACCCATAAATTATCCAGCTTAAAATTAGGTGCTGCCATAGCTCCCTCCCAAACTGACCCTTCATTACATTCTCCGTCTCCCAAAATTACATGCGTATCAAAATTCAAATTCTTTTTTTTTGAAGCTATAGCCAAACCAATGCCCAAGGATAACCCCATCCCAAGTGAACCATTTGAAAATTCTATTCCTAAATCTTTATTTCTGACAGGGTGCCCTAATAAGGGACTAGAGTCTTTTTCGAAAGTTTTTAATTGATCTTTAGATATGTATCCTATTTCAGCTAATACAGCATAATAAGCTAGACAACCATGACCTTTACTTAGTATAAAACGATCTCTTTCTTGCCAATTAGGATTTTGTTTGTCTATTTTCATTTTGTTAAAAAATAAACACGTTATTAACTCTACTATCGATAAAGCTCCTCCAAAATGAGAACTACTCGCTCCAGCACTAAATGCTGCATCAAGAATATTTTTTCTTAAATTTTTTGCTCGAGAAACTAATTGTTCTTTATTTTCTTTCATTGAATTTATTTTTTAATTAAATTTATATACCACCATCTACTCTAATTGTTTGTCCAGTTACATAACTTGATAAATCAGAGCTCAAAAAAAGCACAACTTTTGCTATTTCTTCAGCATTTCCAACCCTTCTAAGTGATGTTCTCTTTACAAAATCTTCAATAAGATCTTTAGGTGAATTTTTATTTAGCATGTCTGTATTAGTTGTACCAGGTGCCACAGCATTAACTCTAATATTAAAAGCTCCAAGTTCTCTGGAAATAACTTTTGTGTTTGCAATTATAGCTGCCTTAGAAGCAGCATAAGAACTTCGACCATAGTTTCCGTCAATTGCAGCGCTTGATGATATATTAACTATATTGCCTTTTTTGTTTTTCATCATTCCTTTTACTATTAACTGCGTAAAAATCATCTGAGAAAAAAAATTTACTTCAAACATTTTTTTTAAATTTTTTTCAGTTGTCATTTGAAAAAGATATGTATCAATTATACCTGCATTATTTACTAAAATTTCTATATTTTTATTTTTTTCTATGATTTCTTTTGCAGCTTTTTTAACTTCCTCTATATTTTCAAAATTAAAACTGACTGGAATTATTTTATTTTTATATTTTTTTTCTAAACCAATAATATAATCTGAAAATTGTTCATCAACTTTCCTTACACAAGCAATAATAGATGCTCCGTTTTCAGAAAAAATTTCTAAGATACTTTTACCTATACCTCTATTACACCCAGTAACAATGGAAACTTTATTATCTAATAACATTACTTAATAACATTATTTAACAAAATCTTCTTTTGAAAAAATATCTTTAGCTAGAGCTGGCTTAAAAATTGATTGACCACTTTTAGTCATAAATTTTTTAATAAATTCTTTATCTTCTCCAGCTAAACATAGATCGCTATGATTTTTAAAATATTTTATACTGAACCCGTGATTTATGATTTCTTTTAATGATTGTTCAAATATATTTCCTATTTTAATATGCACATATGGACAAACTAAGACATCTCCTATTGGAGTTACATAAACTCTATTTACTGTTGTACATCCCAATATTTTTTCATGATTTTTATCAAATGGATTCCAGACATTTCTAACTAAGTTTTTATACTCTTTTCTAATCTTTCTTAAATATTCTCTATCTTCATCATTGCATATAATATCCTCAGCATTCTGCCACATCCCTGAAGGGACGGCTACATTAAGAAGTGTTTTATAGTTTTGGTCTTTTGAATAATCTAATAATTGTTTAAAATGTTCTGTATTTGCATTATATCTACCAACAGTAATATTTAGATAAGGGTCCATGCCCGCATTTTGAACATGCTTCAAAGCTTCCATTGCTCTTCTCCAAGAGTCTTTTCTTCCCCTGATTTCGTCATGAATTTTTTCATCCATGCTATCTATACTAACTGAAACTCTACTAACTTTGTATTCAGCAAGTTTTTTTGCCATTTTTTCATCCAAATAAAAACCATTAGTCGTTAAATACATATAAAATCTTTCAGGTTTTATAGCCTCTAAAACTTCGAATAACTTTTTGGGCTGAAGAAGAAGCTCTCCACCTTGTAAATCAAACTCAAAATAACCTAACTCATCTGCCTGGTCAGCCAATCTTCTGATAGCTTCTATATCAAGATATTCTTTAACATGATCTCCCTTTGGAGAGTTTGTAAAACAATATTTGCATCTTAAATTACAAGCATTATTAAAATTTAGATCGATTCCTCTTGTTTTTTGACCTACTTTTCCGTCATTTTTATTAACATATGTATAAAAATCCTTTAACTTTTGGACTAGTCTTGGTTTATCTAATAAGGATGAGGCTATTGGCATTTTTATTTGCCCAAACTATACTTTTTTACTTCATCTGGCAATACCAAAGAAAACGAAGCTTTGCAAACAATTTCAGAATCAACGTATCCATCTGCTTCAAAAGTTGCAACACCTCTTTTGTAAGACAATACCTTAGAGGTAATATTAAATTTTGAATTAGGTAAAATTTTTTTATAAAATTTTATTTTATTAGCTGATGTTAAATACATTATTTTACCTTTATTTCCGTCTAAAGTAAGAATGGCTAATGCGCTCATTTGTACTAAAGACTCAACTTGCATCATTCCCGGTACATTTGGATCTTTAGGCCAATGGACTTTAAAGAACCAATCACTTTCTTCAAATTTATTAAACCCCTTAACACTTTTTCCAGGTATAATTTCTGATGCATAATCAATTAGTAGATATGGATCTCTATTTTGTTGATATTCTAAAATTTGTTTTTTATCTAAAAAAATTTTTTTCATTTTAAACCTATTGTTCTAGTTAGCAGATTACAAATATTATATCCATCCCAATTAATATCCATATCTAATGCACGACCAACTGGAACTATTCTATCAATACCTAAAACTTTATTGTTTGTTATAAAATTTAAAAAATATTCTTTTTTAAAACCATAATAAGTTAATGTTTGAAACTTTGAATTAATAATTTTTTTTAATATATTAATATCTTCTAAATTATACTGATAAAATAAACCCCATTTACCTCTAAGTTCATATAAGTTCTGATTAATATTTTTAATATCAATAGTATGAATATAATTTTTAAAATTCTTTACATCTAAAATGTTATCTAGACTTAATATTGACTTACACAAATTTGAGTATTTATCAACTGAAGCACTGTCAGTTAAATCAAATTTATTTTCCACCTCACTTAATATATGTTTCCAAAATCTATCTTTGGCATTTAAAATATTTTTACCTTGCCAAAATATTATATGTGGAGAAGAACAGGCATTTTGATCTACTAAATATGTATCATTATAAAAATTTCTTGCTAAATTGTTTAGTTCAAACTCTGAGGCTTGGTTAATTTCTGAAGAATTTAAAAAACAAATCGAATATCTATCTGAAAAAGTTACATCAAAAGCTCTAGGACTTAGCGGATATTGCCTTATGTCATTGATTGTTTTGTCACCACCCCAAATTAATCTTGCATTGCATTTTGAAGAGATTTCCTTAGTGTAATTTTCTTCTTTACTATACCTAATAATCGAAATCATATTTGAAATTGTTTTAAATTTACCTTTTTTTAGAATTCTATTCAAAATTTTACAAATAATTTGAATTTGTTCGAAATTTTTTGTTGGAACTTTAACTAAATTTGAATTTCCCGATATAAGTCCAAAAATCAAGGAATATATAAAATTTGTTGGAACATTTGATGGTGTGATATGAAAAATAAATCCAACACCAAGCCTATTTTTTTCAAAATTTAAATTTTTTTTCATTCTTAAGATATTTTTTTTTCTACACCAGAAAGAAAGAGCTTTAAGATCCGTGAAGTTTTTTAAATCATTAAATTTATTTAAATCTTTTGAAAACTGATCTAAGAAATCACAAACAAGATTATCAAACGGTTCTAATATTTGATCTAGAATTAATTTTTTCCCGACTAAAAATTTAATATCAGTCATAGTTTTTAAATATCACTACACCCACGAACTTCAGAGTCTTTTAATCTTCCATATAATAAGAAATGTTTTCCCTTTAATCCACATTTACAGTTTTTTACATTGATAATTTTACCCTCATCTTCTGTTAAGATACTATGACCAGGATAACTAGTTGGCAAAACAGATAATAGCTGGACTATACCTTTTTTATTTTCTTCCAATACATTAAAATTCTTATCCCTAATTATTACATCAGAAAATATCGAGGTTACAAAAGAATTGGTATACTTACATTCAATAAATATCGATCCCGTTTGTTCAATCATCCCATAATAGTTAAAAATATTTTTAAGTTTTAATTTGATTTCCAAATTTTTTTTAAAAGTAGTTTTATTTACTTTTATGTTTTCCATTTTTTTCCATCCACCACCATGTATCAAAATCCCATTTTTAAAATTAGTATCAAGTTTATTAACTAAAAGTTTTTTAAACAAATTTTCATAAACAAAACTAGTAAATCCAAAAACAAAAAATTTATTTTTTCCATATTTTCTTAAAAAATTATTTAGAATTTCATAATCTATTTCATTTTTTTCATTTAGCAAAAAAGTCTGATCTTTTCCAAAAATAGAAAAGCCATAAATTGCAGCTTTTCTTGCATTAAATGATCTTCTATCTTGTAGCCTTGGATTAGAGTCAATGATAAGCATAGGCATTCGTGTTTTCCCAAGAACTTCTTCAACAATTTTTTTTAAAATTCTAATTTGCCTTTCAGCATTATCTTTATCTAAAAAAATTTTTGAGATATTAGAGCTTGAAGTCCCAGACGATTTCAATACTTTGAAAATTTTATTTTTTGATACACTAAATAAATCTAAATCCTTAAAAATTTTTGCAGGTAGAAACGGTATATCAGAAATTTTTTTAAATCTTTTTTGAAAAAAATAAAGTTTTAAAAAATTATTATATCTTTTAGAATTTTTTTTGTGATGAAAAGTAAGTTCATTTAAAAATTTTTTTAAATAATTATTTTTTTCATTATTTTCTAATGAAAAAGGGCTTAGTTTATAATAATTATCTAATTTCATTTAATTTTTTATAATCAATCTTTCCAATTTTAGATCTAGGTATAACTTTAATATTAGTAATACTTATATCTCTCGAGAGTAAATTTAGTTTTTCTTTCAAAATATTATAGATTTTCTTTTCTATATTTTTTTGAGTATGAAAAATCAATAATTTATCATTTTTTCCCAAACAAGCACATTCAAATCCATTTTGAACTAGAGTCTTTTCTATTTCATCTAAATTAATCCTAAATCCATAGACCTTGATGAATCTTGATTTTCTACCTGTAATCCTTATGTTTTTATTGTGATCATAAATCCCAATATCTCCAGTTCTAAGTAAACCTTTGTTTTCATCTCCTTTACTCAAATCATTTGAATTGTAAGAGTAACCCAAACAAACATTCTTTCCTTGGAAAATAATTTCTCCTTCCTTATTGATTTTTTCTATTTTTTTTTCATCTGAATAAAGAAAAAACTTTGCACCTTTTACTGGTTTACCTATGGTTCCTTTCATAGATTTTATTTTATCCCATGGAATAAAAGACATTCTAGAAGTTGCTTCAGTTTGTCCATACATTGAAAAAAATTTAATTTTTTTTTCTTCAGAAATTTTTTCTATTTTATCAAAATCGTTATCATTTAATTTACCTCCAGCTTGAGTTATATATTTAAGATACTTAGTATTTATTTTATCAAAGTTTAATTTTAAAAGCATTTGATAGTTAAATGGTACCCCGCCAAAATTATTAACTTTAAATTTATTAAAATTATTCCAAAATATTTTTTCAAAAAAAGTTTTTTTTGTTAAATATATGCTTGCTCCACCACATAAGTGTGTATTTAATATAGAAAGACCATAAGTATAGTAAATTGGAAGTGTGCTAACTGATCTATGACTATTATCAATTTTAAGATAATCAATAATTTGATCAGTATTTATTTTTAAATTTTTTTCAGATAGTCTGACTAATTTTGGATCGCCTGTAGTTCCAGAGGTACCTAAAAGTAAAAAAAGTTTATCATTTATTGAGTTATTTTTAAATTTTGTCTCAAATATCATATAATTAAATTTATTTTTTTTTTCTTTTAATTTATCAATAAAATTAAATTTTTTTTTTTTACAAATTAAATAATTTGGCTTATATAATTTTATTAAATCTGATATTTTTTCATTAGGTAATAAAGAATCAATCAAATAAGGCACATGATTTGATCTTAAGCAGGCAACATAAGATATTACTGTTTCATAATTATTTTCACAGAAAATAAAAACTAAAGATTTTTTTTTTTCTAAAGACTTAATTATGGAGTCTGAGTCTTTGATAATTTTTTTGTAAGAAATTTTTTCTCCATTATCCAAAATAATCGCCGTTTTATTTTGATCTTTATTAAAATTTTCAAACATTCATAAATTTTTAAATTATTTTCAAGCTTGTAAAAAATTTAAGGAGTTTAATACATCTGGTTTGTGTATATTTGGTGTCCGAGAAAAAAAAATTAAACTTCCACCATAAGCCATTGTCCAATTATATTTTCTATTTAATAAACTGTAAAAGAGGTTTTTATCCATATAACAATTCAAAATTTGAGATTTTTTCTTAATCTTCTCGTCATGTAACTCGTAAAGTTTTTCAAATTTTCCTATATCATTTATTGAATAATTTTTATTAATTTTAATATCATTATATAAAAAAATTTTGATTTTCCATTTAGGTTGAATTTTTAACTTAGTTAAAATTAAAAAATACTTTTTTTTGGCTTGGAGAAAAAGGTTATCAAGATTTTTCGGTACTTTCATATTTTGATAATCATATTTATAGTTTTTCAATTTTAATAAATTTTTTTTTGTTAAAAAACCTTTTTTGAAATTATTTTCAAATTTAGGTCCTTTGATCTCTGAGCCACAATCCATAAAAATAATTTTTGTATTAAGTTTTTTAAAATATTCAGCTATTTCAGAGTTTGTTGGATGCGCTACATGCTTTTGAAGTTTCATATATTTACCATAAATATGATAGGAACCTCCTGCTGGAATGAAATAATCTGGCCTTAAAATATCAAGTATTTTTTTTGTCTTTAAAAATGTTTTTTTAATAATCTTTTTTTTTTCAGTTAATTTATTGGAATTGATAAAACACTGAGGATAAGCTGATGCTGATCTGGGGCCTAAAGCTATTATATCTAGTTTTTTATATTTTTTTTTGATGATAGTTTTAATTTTTTTTGCAGTACTAAGTAGAATTGGATTATCTACATTGTTGTAAAAAGTAACGTTTGTTATCTTGTCATGAAAAAGCATTGAAGTATCTAGGTCATAATTTAAATCTTGAGCTAAGCCACCGCTATTGCCTGCCTCCATAGGTATCAATGTAAATTCTAAATCATAAAATTTATAATTTTTCCAGGCATCTAATTCTAAGATGTTAGAAAAACCAAGATTCTCAATCAATTTTTTTAGTTTTTTATCTGGAAAATTTTTAATAATTATTTTGATTTTTTTATTTTTAACACGTTTAAGTAGTTTTTCATCGTAGTGATCTGTATGTAAATGACTAATATAAATTATATCTGGATTTAATTTATTAATTATATTTAAATTAGGCGTGATATTTGGAAATGACCATGTAGCCGTACTCTCCATTTTTCCTAGCCAGGGATCACATACAAGATTTACTTTTTTAGTTTTTAATTGAAAAAAAGAATTGTTAAAATGTTTTATTTTCATAATTGTTCAATAATTGAACGTATCTTAGCTAGAAAAAAATGTAAATATTTTTTTTAATTTAATATTTTTAAAGTAAATTTATTAGACAATTTATTTCAACTAAAGTAATTGAATACTATCTTTTGTAATAGTTAAATCTTTTTGATATTTTTATTTTTTTTCTTAATAAATTTAATAGCAAATCACTCTTTTTTAATAATAACCAATTAAGATTTTTTGCAAATTTTATCATTGGTATGTTTTTTTTATCTATGATGCCAATTTGAGTCGCTTTTAATTTATTTTGGACCATTAACATCGTGTATTGGGCCTTAATTCCTTTTAAAATTTCTAAAAAACTAATCCTGTTACTAAAAGAATACCAACCAGGAATGATAAAATATTTTTTAGCAATTTTTATTTTATCTTGGAAGAATATAATTAAATTATTATTCCCTTTTTTAAAAAAATATGACTCTCTATTATTGTCAAACCACCAGATATAATGATCTATATTATTAATTTTTTTTTTATTAATTGAATATTTTCTATTAATTTCTAAATTTCTTACTTGAAGATATTTGTTAATATTAAAATCAGTTATTTTTTCAAATTTATAATTTTCAGAAAAGACATGATCATCCTTTTTTTCTAACTTTCTGCTTATTAAATCAGTTTTATTTTTTAAAATAAATTTTACAATTCTTTCACTTCCTTTATCATCCAAATAGTTTTTAGAAAAAATTTTTTTAATTCTTTTTTTATTTTTAAAAAAAATAACAACTAATTTAGCAATCTTATTAGTTTCCAGTAAATTGCTTTTATTAAGTAAAAAATAATGCCCTATTTTTTCTAAATTATCTAGATTAACTTTTTGATTTTTAACTAATTGAAAAAGTATGGTTGGAACTTTATATAATGAGCTTTCAAAAATAGATACACCTGCACTTGAAACTAATAAATCCAATTTTGCAAAATTCTCAGAAATTTTTAAAGATTGATCTATAATTTTAATTTTAACTAAGTTTTTTTTTTTAAATTCTAAAAGTTTTTTTTTATTTTTTGAATATGGGCCAATAAAAATATAAAAAACAAAATTTTTTACCTCAGACGTATCTTTAATCTTTTTAATAATTTTTAAAGGTATACTGAGATTACCACTTCCACCAAAGTAAAATCCAATTAAAAATTTATTAGTAATTTTTTTTTTCTTAAAAGATTTTTTTTTGTCAATAATTGAGTATTTAGGTCCTAATAATAGTTTAGTATTTTCAGAACAAGTTTTTTTAAAATCGTCACAGAGTTTTGGATTTAAAAAATCTGGTTTTGTATTAATAATAAAATCTGCAATACATTTTTTATGAAAAAAATCAGTTATTAGAATTAACTTATTTGTAGTTTTTTTTATTTCCTTTTGCCATTTAATGCCAAGCCTATAGTCATCTAAAAAAATATATCCTGGTTCTTTTATTGATTTTAAAAAAATTTGCGCATCTTTATTTTCAGAGATATATCTCCCATTTTTATAAAGAGCTTCATGCTTAATAAATTTATTTTCTTTTAATGTAATATTATTGTCTGTAAAAATTGTACTTTTAATACCATTTTGCCTAAATTTAGAGGCTAATCTTAAACACCTCATGTAATTTCCGATACCTGAGCTATTTGTAATATTTGTTCTAAAATAACATTTCATTATTTATGTTACGATAGATGAGTATAACAAATTTAGTTTATTTGCACTAAATTTATAGGTTTTTTAATTTAACGAAAAAACAAAAAGTAATTTGATTTAGCATATTCTCTATCTGCAAGATCTGTAAACCTTAATTGTATGGTAAATCTTATATTGTTTGAATTGTTCAGCCCACTCTTATGAACTAAAAATTGTGAAAAGACTAATGCTTCACCTATATTAATATCGATAGACTCAAAATTGAATTTTTTATCATCAAGAGATAAATCATAATGATCTTTTTTTAAGACTTTTTTTTTTACATTTTTCTCTAGATCAATATTAAATTTATTCTTTCTTCCATATAGGTAATTTTTTAAACCAAGATGAGATCTTTTTGAAATCTGCAATGCACCATTATTTTTAGTGACTGTTTGAAGTGGTATCCAAATTGTTATAGAATTTTTAGATCCTAAATTAAATTGATAATCTTGATGAGATTTAAATGAAAATTTTGGATCGTTTGGCATATCAATTCTTACTTGTGGTCTTGTTCCAAAGGATGGATTTTTTAAACCTAATTTTTTAGCTATATCAACAAATTCTTTTTGTGATGATAATTCATAAACTAAGGGATCTAATTTAATAATATCATATACACCAGTCCAAAATTTTCTATTTTTTGATCTATATAATTTTATAATATCTTGATCGTTCTTAATTTCTTTTTTTAAATTTATTTTTGAAGTTTCGTTGAATATTGATATAAATCTTTTTCTTAACTTTTTTAGTATTTTTTTATTTTTAAGATTACTAATTAAATAACCGTTCTGATTATAAAAGTTTAATAATTTTTGTTGCATTAATAACGTTAAAATTGAAATAATCTTTCATCTTTTTTAACACTTATAATACCTGAAAAATAGTCATAATTTTTTGTTAAAAATCTATCTAAGAATGAATTTAATATTTTATATTTTTCAAAT
>TARA_B110000003_G_scaffold90841_1_pt1 | contig 32252 bp, 59 predicted proteins | sample TARA_B110000003 | Tara Oceans TARA_B110000003 (sample SAMEA4396424) | marine metagenome | biome: Westerlies Biome; feature: [SRF] surface water layer (ENVO:00010504); material: water (ENVO:00002006), including particulate matter (ENVO:01000060) such as... | depth 5 m
TAGGAGATTCTGATGGAGATGGGATCTTAAACAAGGATGACGGCTTTCCAAGTGATCCAAACCGAGCATCTGGAATCGACACTGACGGAGATGGCATAGACGATGAATTTGATTCAGACAACACAGATGGACCGTTAGGAGATTCTGATGGAGATGGAGTGGTTAATCCAAATGATCCATATCCTGATGCCCCAAACGTCTTTATCGTAAATTATCCACAGGACGGCGACATTACGGCATCTACTGATCTGGCAGGATTTAGCTGGAGTAATCCAAAGGATGTTTACGTGAATAACCTCGTCAAGTCTGGCTACGATATAGTAGATGGACAATACATAAGAACGCTTGACCGAAATTGGCAATACAATCACGACAACAACGGCATTTACTTAAAAACATACTTCAATACCGCTAGCGAGGCTGAGGCTGCCGGGTCGAATGTAGCTAACTGGACACTGGCTCAAAGTGAAGCCGTAAACTTCTTAGATAATTTCCTAGACTCACCTACTTTGGGTCAAAAATATTCAAGTATTTACCTCGACAATGCTTCAGGAAGTCCCAGCGGAAATTCATTAACTCTTGGCGCCCAAATGAGATGGGGTCAGGGTGGCTATAATTTTGGATTAAACTACGACCAAAACCCTTACAATTCTACGACGTTACTGCAGAGTAACACCGGTAATCTCTATCGGGATTATTACTCTAACGGAGTATTGATTAGTCCGCCAAAGCCAGACCCTCTGGTTCAAGCTGGCTTTGCTGCTGGAGTACAGTTCACTTGCTACGATTTATCCAATCAAGCCTACCCAGTATTTACTCTTTACTTTAGGGTTAATTTTATTTAACTACTTTTGTTTTTATTTTTCTTGACAATTTAATTTTTTCATGCTACTATATGTGGCATGTCAAATTTATTATACAAGACTAAAACTTACTTGGTCGGTCATATGCAATATCTTAGCGGCCGAGATTGGCGCGAAGAAGTGACTGAGAAATTAGCGCCATTAAGTATTACTTGTTTTGATCCGTACAAAAAACCTTTCATAAAAGACGTAGAAGAAGACGAAGCATCTAGAATAGAAATGGAAACTTGGATGAAAACCAAGCAGTACGATAGAGTAACAGAGAGAATGAAAACTGTTCGATCTTACGATTTAAATTTAGTTGATCGCAGTGACTTTATTATCGCTCATCTTGTTCCGGATGTTGCAAGTTGGGGAAGCGCAGAAGAAATTGTTACAGCTATCAGAATGAAAAAACCAACATTCATAAGCATGGAGGGCGGCAAATCTAAGACTCCATTGTGGTTGCTTGGCATGCTTCCTCACAAATATATTTATAATAGTCTTGACGAAGTAACAGAAATGTTGTATGCTATAGACAATGGAATCAAACCAATAGACTCCGATAGATGGAGGCTACTAAGAAAGGAATACAGATAATGAGCACAATAGTTTTAGCATCGAGCATTCAAAGCCCAGGTTTTATCTTGGCAGCAATTATTATTATAGGAATCATATTGGTCGCAAAAGGAGGCGACGTTAGAAAGTTTTAATTTTTTTATTAACATATATTATATATTATGAGCGATACAGCAAAAAAGAAAGAAAATACAGAGTGGGATAACAGGGAGCTAGGCGCCCTTTGGATTAACGTAAAGCCAGGTACTAACGACAAGTATCTTACAGGGCATATCAATAACGAGAAGGTAATTGTCTTCAAGAACAAGTTCAAGGATGAAAACCCCAAGGCTCCCGACTTCCGAGTTTACAAGCAAAAAGAACTAGGTGGATCAACTTCTAAAGAAAAGGAAGCTCCAGCTGAAGAAGTAGTAGAAGAAGACCTTATTTAATAGTGTAATATACTTTGTAATGAATACTAAATACGGACTAATTTGTAATTCTAAAATTCTCAAAGAAGAGGATCCCTCTAAAGCGTTCGTCGGTCTCACCAGAAAAGATTTTGGTGGGATCGCTTCCGAGCAAGGTGACGAAAAAGCACTTGAGAAATTAAAGAATGACGTTTTATCCAATCTCGAGCTTACGGTTGACATAATCAACCACTGTAGAGATATTGGTATTGATCATTACAGGTTGAACACTGCTATCTTTGGTATAGTCGCAGATCCCGGATTTGATATAGACTTTAAAGACTTGCCTGGCAACAATGAGTTGATTGAAGCAATTAAGAATATCGGCAGAACCTCAATAACAAAAGGAGTATCTTTGTCAATCCAGCCTGACAAATTCTGCAAGTTAATAGACGACGATGACGCGGTGGTTGAAAAATCAGTTAAAGAATTAAATTTTTATTCTTGGTTCTTGGATACTCTTGGCGGTCAACCTAATATTTCTTGCCCGATTACCCTACACTTGAATTCTCAGCCTGAAAAAGATGACCATGAATCTTATTGTAATTTTGCAGACAGATTCTTTGAAAACTTTCACATGCTTGATTCCGGAACAAGGGACAGGTTAGTTTTAAAAAATGCCGACCACGGATCTTGGAGTTCATTTAACCTCTTTAAATATATGCATGTTTATTGCTTTGAAGAGCATGATTATGGATTCCCATTGGCTTACAATAATTTGTTTGACGCCTTAAACCCATCTAAAATTGACGGAGCCATTGTTGAGCAGCAAATCAATGTGGGTGCATTTAATGAGACATGGAAAGGCGTTGTTCCTGTTTTCACTTGGAGTGAATCAAAGAGCGCTGAAAACCGAAGGGCTCATGCGGCAGAATTATCTGGCCCAATTAACGATTTTGGGTACCAAATTAAATGGGAAGTTGATGTCACAGACAAAGACATTGCTATCATGAAATTATTTGAAAGCGATGAGAAAGCAAGAATTTCCCAAGAAGAGTTGGCTAAATTAACTAGGGGGCGTTACCAACGCGTAACTAATAATTACAATGCTCTTTATGAGGCGGCTAGACAAACAAAGCAGACAAAAATTACTTCTGAGTCTGGGGATATAGATATAGCTGGCGCGCAAGAATAGTTCTTTAACAGTTTATGGGCGTGTACTGGATTCGATTTGAATTGGATTAGTGCGCTGCAAGCGGGAGATTGTGTTCGGCTCCCCAAAAAAACACATTTTTTGTAACTGGCAATAAAGCTCGTGCAAAGACTTTTGGTTTCCGCAAGGCTTCCAAGGTCGCTTTAGCAGCTTAAGCGCTGCTACCTCTCCCTTCTCGACGCAGATAAAGAAGACGAGGGGTCATTGATCTGCAAAACAGAAAAGGTTTACTTGTTAATAAACTGTAAATAATTGAAACAAGTAGTTCGATGTTAATATCAATAACTATAAAAGAAATTAACTAAGCTTGTAGAGGTGTATTCTTGAAGATTTGAAGACGGGAGCTTCGACGCTCCCCACGTCCACCATTTATAATTAAGCCCCCTATTGCTAGGGGGCTTTTTCTTTTGGAGAGTTAGCTTGCGCTAACGGTCTTAAAGTTTGATTATTCTGGACGCTTACCTAAAGCTTTTCCGTCTTGTCCAATTTCACCTGCGCGAATCTTTGTTGCGGATACCTGTTGAAGCTCTTGGCTAAGCTCAATCATTTCAATATTATAGCCTACTCCACGACCATAGAAGATGTCCATGATGTTTGGAAGCTCAATTATCTTGATTTTATTGCCAAACTCGACACATGCTGCTTCAATTTCTTTCTTTACCTGCTCGAAATTGTAAGGATTCTTTTCGTCAATTCCTCCTACATCGCGCAAAGCAATACAGCATTGGCCCGTTCTCTTGATAGACTCAGCGACAAGGCTTTTGTGTCCGATATGGAAAGGTTGATATCTACCGATAAGAAGTGCTGTTGGCGCTTGATTATCCCAAGCTTCTGTTTGGTTTAGCTTAGCTAATACTTCTTTAGCCCATTCGTCAGCAGTTCCTTCTCTCAATACGATATCAGCATCTTCGGGCTTCTGAAACATTTTATTGGTATCTTCATAGCGGCCTTCTTGTATTCTGTCTACCCAGATTGTAAAGTCAGCGTTAAAAGCTTCTCTCGTCTCTTTGGTTGGGCATACAAAATCAGCAATGACATAAGAGCCCCCCATTTTTGCCCAATCACAAAGCTTGCCCATGCGTGTTGCGTGGCTTAATCTATCTTCTGGCGAGAATCCAAGCTCCGAATAAATATCTTGCCTGACTGCGTCTGCATTAAACCAAGCGGCGTTAAGTTTGCTGACGAGTTTTTCAGCAAGAGTTGTTTTCCCTGATCCGGGCAGTCCCATAATAAGAATTTTTCTTTTTGTCATGTCTTATATATTACATTCAATTTGTTTAAAAGTCATAAAAAACTTTACATTATTTTTGTTTTATGTTATAGTATATTTTATGAAAATTATATTTTGTTTACCTGGAAGAACTTTTTCTGATAACTTTTTGAAAAGCTGGACTAGTTTGGTTATTGAATTAGGCAACAAAGGAATACATTGGAGGCTTTCCCAGAAGTACCACGTTAATCGGTACTTTGTCTGTAACTCTTGTCTTGGTGGAAACACTCTTGGAGGTAGAGACCAAAAACCTTTCCAAGGCGAAGTCGACTACGACTACATAATGTGGATTGATAGCGACCAAGTATTTAATCCCGATCATTTTTTTAACCTATTAAATAAAGCAGAAGAAAAACAATTAGATATTCTTTCGGGCTTGTATTTAATGCAGGGAGGCAATGTATTTGCGACTGTTAAAGATTGGGACAAAGAGTTTTTTAAAAAGAATGGTTATTTTAAATTCTTGGCGCCAGAAGATATCAAAGGAAAGAAAGACCCAATCAAGGTATCTTATACAGGCTTTGGATGGCTACTCGTAAAGAAAGGTGTCTTCGAGTCCCTTGAATATCCATGGGTGCGCCCAACTTGGTTTGATGAAGACGGAGTTTATGAAATGACTACTACTGACTGCGGATTTATGCATAGGGCAGCAGAAAAAGGTTTTGAGACTTATGTTGACCCCACTATTGTTGTTGGTCATGAGAAAACAATGATATTGTAAATGAGCTCAGTTAGCATCGTAACAAGTCTTAACCAAAAGATTTTTAAAAAAATACTTGACTTTTACATTATTTTTTGTTAAACTGTATTCATTATGAAAATTATTACTAGAGATTTAGTTAAAGGCAAAGATGTCTTTTATGTTGTAACGCGAGACGGCAGAAGAATTGAAGAGAAGAATTACAAAACCCAAGCCGAAGCGCAATATAGAGCAGATGTACTTTATGGAGTCCTCAAACGCTGTGACCCTAAGGGCTTGGGCGGAATTGCTATCGTCAAAACCTCAAACACTTACAGAATTTATTAATGAAAGTAAAGTTTCAAAAGTTAAACGTTCTGGCCAAGGACCCTTCTCAAGGAAATCCGGGTGATGCAGGATTTGATCTGACAGCTACAGCTGTAACTTATCCTTCTGGATCTGCGGGGGTTTTTATTGAGGTTTGCACGGGGCTTTCACTAGAGATACCTAAAGGTTACGTTGGATTGGTTTTTCCGCGCTCCAGCATAAGCAACACAAAACACTTCTTAAGAAATTCTGTTGGTGTTATTGATAGCGGATATAGGGGAGAAATCAAGTTACGATTTTCTGTAGATGACACCGTTACAGCTTACCAAATAGGAGACAAGGTAGGGCAAATTGTCTTTGTGAGATTGCCAGCCGTCCAAATGATTGAATCAAAAGAACTATCTCGATCAACTCGTGGCTCAGGAGGCTTCGGAAGCACAGGAAAGTAATACTATGGTTATATTTAATTACATTTTAAATAAATTTTGCCCTTATGTAGCTATTAGCTTTTTACTATTTAGCTGCATTTCATATCAAACTTGGCAGCCTTATGTCATAATTGCTATGATTTTCTTTATAGACAAGTTTAGTTTTAACGCCGGTTATAGCGTAGCATATTGCCAATCAAAAGGAATTAATCTAGACGATGAATAATTTAAAGAGATTTTATTTTAAATTAAAGAAAAAGCTTTTCGGGCATGAATATTATGTTGTTTACCGAAATAGCGACAACAAAATAAAAACTTACTTAATAGGAGACATTGACTTATACAAGTCTTTTGGTAATTCTAATGAAAAAAGGTATAACGCTGGATTTAGAGCTTATTGCTTTGCGCGAAAAGCCGTCAGATCATTTAGGCATGACAGAATAGTTTCTCTGACTAAAAAATAACCTTGGACGCCTTTTTATCTATCTTGTTCGTCCTAATTTTGGGCGGAATCATTTATTATAACATCTATGATTCTTATTTTTATAAAAAACCCAAAGTTAAACCTGAGGAAGAAAACAAAGAAGAACAACAAAGACAACAAGAATCAATTCTATCAGAGCAAATAGATAAATTTATTGAAAAAGATAGACAAAAGGACATAATACATCAAGCAAGTGCAAATAAGTTAGCGCAAGAAATAACTTCTTTAAAAGAAAAACAATCAGAATTAGTATTAACCAATAAAAATTGGGAAAAATCTTACAATCAATTAAACGCCGAGCAACTATTAAAAATAGGCTCACTAGAAAAACAAATATTAGAGGTATCAGAGCAAAAGAAGAAAGTAACTTCACAAAAAAAGAGTAGCGAAGTAAGACTTGGACATATTGCAGAAACCTTAGCCCCATTTTTAGAACAATTCGAATTTGACCCAGAGACTTGCACTTTCATGGGTCGCCCTATAGATTACATTTCTTTTGGCGACGATGAAATCACCTTCATAGAGGTAAAAAGCGGCAAAAGCCAACTCTCTGCTAAACAAAGACACATAAGAGACTTAGTAAACAATAAACTAGTAGCTTGGAAAGAAGTAAGAATTAAATAAATTTATTAATAACCCTAATAAAAATACATGAAAACGAAAATCGTATCATTACTGTTGGCCTTCGGGCTATCTATTAACGCCGCATCTGCGGGAAACTCGGCAAAGATCGGGTATGCTTCAGATTTCTTCTATCGCGGAGCACAAAAAGCAGAAGAGTCCATTCAAGCATCTTTGGCTCTTGGTCATTCTTTTGGTTCTGTCAATGGAAGCTTACATGTCTGCACTAATCAAGCAGTTGATTCTGGCAACGATAGCTATCATATGGGCGCTGGAGTAGGCACTTCATTTCTTGATGGATTGTTGTCTGCTTATGCTGGAATTAATCATTTTGAGGATGTGCCAGGTGACTCTTTAGCAGAAGTAGAAATCCGCGTGTCTGTTGACACATTGCTTTCTCCATCTGTGTCAGTATTTAGAAATCTTGATGATTCTTTATATACTTTTGAAGTGTCAGCTTCTCACGGAATCGATCTCGGTTTTGCTGAATTAGGTCTTGACGCCTCAGTCGGCAACACAGAGTTGACTAGCTCAAATGACACTACCTACTATGTAGTGGGAGCCTCACTTTCTCGTCCTATTGGCGCGGCAGAAGGCAGCTTGTCTATTGATTATGTAGATGCAGACGATCTTGACAGAGAGTTTGTATTTGGTACAGCTTTAACATTCCAATTCTAACCCCATAACATATTAATTATATGAAAAATACACTAGATACAATCAAAACCTATGCTGGAGGTATTACCAGCGTTTTATTATCGTTCATCGGATTACTTGTAATTTCTCAAGTAGTATTTGGAGCCTCCGCTCCTCTCGATGTTATCGCAAACCTTCAGGGCATTGTCTCAGGATTTGTCGGAGAGGGAGCTAGTCTAGCTGGAGTAATTACATTGCTTCTCTTAGTTTCCTTATTAGGCGGTTGCGGTTCCTGCTCAACAAAGAAATAGTTTATATTTCTTTTCTTTTAAAGGGTGGCTCTTCGGAGCCGCCCTTTTTATTTACAAAACCTCCAGATCGAAAAAATTTTCGAAAAGGATGTTGACTTATAGTGGACTATATATTATAATACTATTATGGACGACGATGATTTTGAAGAACCTACTGGGCCAAGTGACTACGATGAGCAAACTGACGCATTTCGCTTTGAACTAGATAGCTTGGTCTACAGATACATAGACGAATTTGATATTAATACTTTTGTAATGGTTGGCGCTCTTCAAGAGAAGATACAAGAATTACTAGAAGTTGGAAACGGGGAAATGGACATTGATTTAGATGATGATGAACTTTATGACGAATAACAAAAAGATAATAGGTTTAACGGGCTTTGCTAGAACCGGCAAAGACACTTTTCAAGCTCGCAGTGAGATTTTACTAAAGCAGATAAATGAAAATTTTATTGCTCACAGGTATGCTTTTGCTGACGCCCTAAAAGAAGAGTGTGACGATTTTTTAAAGAAGAACATGGGTATTTCTGCGTTCACAGATTACACTCCAGACAAAGAGGTTATCAGGCCATTCCTTGTCACCTATGGAACCCATTTGCGGCGCAAAATGGATCAAAACTGCTGGATCAAAAAAGTTGAACCCCTAATTTCCTCTATTCATTCTGGAAGCAACAAGGCGGATTTTATTTTTGTTACAGACGTCAGATTTAAAAATGAAGCCGAATGGATCAAATCTATTGGCGGATACATAGTTAACGTGTCCAGGGATGGCTACGGCCCAGCAAACATAGAAGAAGAGGAGCAGTCCAAACTTATCGCGCCCTTTATTGATCACCAAATTTTTTGGCCAACTTTCGGCGAAGATCAAATTTCTTCTTGCGACTCTTTGATATCTCCCATATTGAAAAAAATTTCCGCGTGAACCTTCAACTATAGTGGACTATATATGAAAAACGAAAGTCAGAAAAAATACAGAAAAACAGAAAAAGGAAAAAAAGCGCTAAATAAAGCCCAAAAGAAATACGACGAAGAAAACCTTGAAAAACGTCGCGCGCAAAAAAGAGAGTATATGCGTAAAAAACGATCAGAAAACCCTAATTACTGTAAATGGAAATGAGCAAAAGTAAAACTAAATCTAGCAATATCAAGAGAAACGGCAAAGGCGATTCCCCTAGGAACAACTCATCAAAAGAGTTTAAAAACAACTATCAAAAGATCAATTGGAAGAAGAAAAAATCTTGACATTTCAAACATATAATGCTATATTATTGTAATGCAGAATAAAGATAATAAAACATCAGACATAAAAGAGTATCGTCGACAATATAGGTTAAAAAATAACAAAAAAATCAAATCCTACTATAAAAAATCATATAAACGTAAAACGAAAAAATATAACGAAAAAGCCTTCCAAAAAAAATGCCTAGAGACAAATTTCAACTATTCTCAATATTGGCTTATGTCTTATACTGAGCTAAGGCAAAATAAAGAAAAATTAAAATTCAAAACAATTATTCAGGCAAGAAGCTCCGCATCTGCTACAGGTATTTTACAAAAGAAGACGAATTCAGATAACCCTAATTCAAAAATAATTAATTTAAACATAAAAATGCTTCACAAGAATTTTAAGCTAAACAGAAAAAAACTTTCTTTGGTAAATTGGATGGATATCAAGAATTGTTCTTTCCCCAACGAAGTAAACATATTGTTTAAAAAACATGAGTCTTAAAGAAGAAGATGTACAAACGTACAACGATTTGCTATCGTTTTTTCAGTCCGATATACTCTATTTTATATCTAGCATAAGAAGACCGGGCCACGTTCTTTCTGTTGAAGAAATTCGCGGAGAAGTAAATTATCGACTAATTAGGTACAGAGAGACCTCTATAAAAAAGAATGGAGAATCCCTAACAAAGGATGGTTTTGCAAAGCTTTTTTGCGGAACTTGCAAAAACGTTGTCAGATGGACGTGCCAAGGCGTAAAACCCAGAGATGTCAAATATTTTCAGAATAAACGCTCCAATGATATAGTTAACCAAAATGGCGACACTTTTTTTGATTTTATATGCTCAATCACAGGCGAACCAGATGAAAATCTTTTTGAATTCGAAAAGTGTGATAGAATGAAAAACATCAAAACATGGATAGAGGAATATAGTGATTTTCTTACAGAAAGAGAGCTTCTAGTATTCAAAGGAATGTCAAAAGGTCTTGGAGTTAATGAAATAGGTGCCGAATTAGGGGTCACTCACCAAGCGGTCACATGTCTCTGGCAAACTTTACAGGAAAAGATAAAATCAAACATTAGGGTCGAATTAAACTCTTATTCAGACACTGATATTATAAAAAAAGCTACATCTTCAATAAATCGCCTATTCTCTAGTTAAAACTCGCGCAAAAGGTGTAAATACTTATTATGCGTGATAATAATGTTTTATATTTCTTGTTTTTTCTTTTAGCCTTAGCTACTTACAACCTTTATAAAGAGAGCCAGGATAACGAGCGGCTTTATAAAATTTGCACCGATCAAGAAGATACAATTCAACTTCAATTAGAAGCAATTAATTCGCAAAAAGTATACATAAATCATTTGCAATACAGCTACAACAATCTTTACTACAGCAAGGGCAACCTTTACTCAAACCCAGATAAAGCAATCCACTAAAAGCCATGACTTTAAGACAACTATTAAAAGAAACTCCATATAAGTCAGTATTTAATGTTATATATAAAACATTTTATCAACAAAAAAAATACTTAAATTCTAAAATTATAGAAGCAGATTTATCTTACAGCAAAGTATATAAGGATTTATTAGATTTACCAGAAAATAAAATAGAAAATCAAAAAATCTACTTAGCAAATGTCGCTGACCTTGCACAGGAAATTGACGTTTGCCTACTTGACGAAGTTGAAGATGAACTTTATTCGTTTGATTTTGTTCCATGGAGAGATATAATTGATTTAGAGATACTCAAAACAGCGAAACTTTCTACTGTCGAATGTTTGGCTTACATTTTGTGGGAAATTACATTTTGGGGATTTTCAGAAGAACAAATTGAAAAACAAAAACAAATAACAATTGACGCAGCAAATGAAAAGTGACGACTCAATTCGCCCTTGGGGGCACTACGAAATCTTGCTTGACGCAGATTACTGCAAAGTAAAAAGAATTTACGTAAAACCAAATCAACGCCTTAGCTACCAATATCACCACAAGCGGCAAGAAGCTTGGACCGTGGTATCTGGGATTGCTCGTATCACTGTAGACGGTGAAACAAAAGATTATCATCCAGGAGACACAGTTCTTATTCCTTTGGGAGCAAAGCACAGAATGGCAAACCCCGAAGATGACAAAGATATGATTCTCGTAGAAGTACAAACTGGTACATATTTCGGTGAAGATGACATTGTTCGGGTTGAAGACGATTATGATAGGCCAGAATCTCACGAGACAATTAATTTATGGCAACCAAAATGGGACATATCTAAAGATGAAAAAAGTAGCGATTAGTGGATATTTTGACCCGATTCATATCGGGCATTTAGAGTATATTAAAATGGCGCGCGAATTGGGCGATTATTTGATAGTGATCGTTAACAACGACAAGCAGGCTTTTCTTAAAAAAAGCAAATCGTTCATGTGCGAGGATGATCGATTAACCATCGTGGCACAGATTAAGGGTGTCGATGAAGCCATCATGTCAATAGATAACGACAAGACAGTTTGCAAGACGCTTGACTTAATTAAGCCTGACGTTTTCGCTAATGGTGGAGACAGAAGCAACTCAGAAATACCAGAATTTAAAATTTGCAAAGAAAATGGCACAAAAGTCGTTGATGGGCTTGGAGATAAAATCCGATCATCATCAGATCTAACAGGAATAAAATGAATCTATACAACCTCCCAACACATAAAAAATCTCCCAGAATTGTAAACGCCGTAATAGAAATAGAAGAAGGCTCAAAGAATAAATACGAATATGATGGAGATTTAGGCGTATTTATGTATGACAGGTGCCTAAATTCCGCAATGAGCTATCCAGCAAGCTATGGCTTCATTCCCGGAACTCTTTGTGAAGATGGCGACCCATTGGATATTTTAGTTATTAGCCCCGAGCCTATAAAACGAGCTACCGTTGTTGAAGCTAAAGTTTTAGGTTATCTCGATATGGACGACGAAGGAGCTAAAGACTATAAAATTATTGCTGCTCCAAATTTTTACGGAAGAAAGTACACGGGCTTAAAAGACATAGAAGATAGCTTACTTCAAATTTCCAAAAACTTTTTCGCCCATTATAAAGACTTGTCCATGAGTGGTGGCCGAGTAAAGGTTGGAAAATGGTACGATAAAGTTGCGGCCCACCAAATAATTAAAGATAGAATTTTAGGCGATTCATGTGAATAAATTCAAAGATAAACTTGAGTCAATTATAATTATCACTTTGATTGCTATCGCCATACATTTAATACTAGGATAAACATGACCGCTATATTACTACTAACTATATTATATACCTTTTGCGTCTGGGAAAAATACGATTGGCATAAATAATAGTGTACCTTAGTATGTGCTAAGGTTATTGCCGCTTATTTTACTGAGTGGTTGTGTTATTAAACATGACCCTAAGCCCGCTGATACAAATCTTGATCCAGCAGACAGAGATTGGGTTAAAATCTATAGGCATGAAATAGAGGTTGCGGTAGAAAATGATGACCGCGAAGCGTGGAGCTTCTTCTGGAGAGAGTACTTGCTTGAGAGAGCTAGAACAAGCGGTTACGAATGAAAATAATCAAAGATTCTCGTTTTATTGGGGACCCGAGTAAAACACAACCGGACTCAGGCCAACCGTCTGGCAAAGTGGATGCTAGCGCCCTAGGCTTTACCTGGAGACCAGGATGGAAGGAAGAGTCTATATTAATAGAAAACTGCATCATAGACGCCAATGGGGTCGCAGAAGGTCTAAAACTATCGTATTGTCATGATGTAACCATTAAAAAATGCACTATCATCGGCGGTTATGAAGATTGCGTTGACATAGTAAGGGGCGGAAGAATATTATTTGACGATTGCACTTTTATAGCAAACAATACAAAGCATCACTTTACAATAAAATGCATGGTAACCGATGTTACTATTATTAATTGTACATTTGTTAATGATTTCAATAAAATATGGGATGGTGCATTTGTTGACATGGGCAACTGGGCAATTTACAATAAAGAAGACCTCCCCAAAACAAATAACATTAAAATAATTAATTGTTTATTTGAAAATGTTTCATGGTATAAAAAAATACTAACAAGAAGACTATACGCAGAAAACGCAATAGTAAAAAATACAACAGGATTTAACCTTAAAATACCAAAAATTCTTATCAAATCATTCTGGTGGTACAAAAAAAACCAGTAAAAAATGATAAATAAATAAAATTAAATTAATATTCCAAGTAAGGATGGGGCGCGGCGGTGTACTATATTATATGACGATTAATTGCCCTGCAGTGTATTCAAATAAACATGGATAAAAAAATAGCTTTTTGTTTTTTAACTTACGATTCCTTTGAAATAGAAACGCTTTGGCGTGACTTTTTGAGCGAAATTGATGCGTCAAAATATAACACCTATATACATACAAAAGATCCAGAAGATGCAAACTTTATGCATTTTAAAGATTGCGTGATCCCCGATCCCGTGGAGACTAAATACTTCCATCCATCCTTAGTTCAAGCTCAAAATAAATTGCTTGAACACGCCCTTAAAGACAAAAAAAATACTCATTTTGTTTTTTTATGCGGCTCCTCCGTACCTATAAAACCCTTTAATTATATTTACGATAATTTAAGTGACAACTCAATATTTAATGCCAGGAAACATGAATCCGGCTTGATCGAAGTTAAAGATCAATACTTATCTGATTTAAGAAAATCCTCTCAATGGTGCATTTTGAATAGACCTCATGCTGAAAAGATAATAAAACACATGCCTGACATATTTGAGATTTGCAAAAATAACGAGCTACCCTTTAATGGCGCTCCAGATGAAAAAATTTATTTGTCCTTCCTGTTGAGTCATTTTCCAGAGAACTTATCAATAATAGAAGGTATAAAAAATCATTCAATGTTTGAATATTGGAACAGCTACCAGATTGATATTTTTGAAAAAAATTTTATATCTAGCCAATATGATCATTGGCCAGAACGCCAGAAATCTTTCTACTTCATTAATAAAGATGAAATAGATTTCATTATGAAATCAAACGCTTTTTTCACAAGAAAGGTTTGTCGCCATTCTTATATTTTCAACCAAGACCACGGGTTCTGCATTGAGGGTCGCGCTAACCCAAAAGACTTAAAAAAAGGTTTGCAAAATATCATTTTTAAGCATGACGGAGTTTTATTAAGTAATTATTTAAAAAAATCACTAACATCATAAAGCATGATAAATCATAACCATAAATTTATTTTTGTGCATATAACTAAATGCGGAGGGTCTAGTATTGAGGAGTTATTCAATTGCTGGCAAAATAAATATACCGAAAAATATTATCATTTGGGCGACAATAAACAACATCATTTTATTAGCGAAATTTTAGAGGCTTACCCAGATTGCAATCATTATTATAAATTTTCGTTTGCCAGAAATCCTTGGTCAAGATTCTTAAGTGAATATCATTATATGATAGGACTATCACTCTTACCTCCTAACTTTTCTTTTAAAAATTTTTGTTTACATGAAGAAATTATTGCCGAATATGGGTGGCCTTACCATGATAAATCACAACATGAATTTATTTTTGATTCCAATGGGGATTCTTTGATCGATTTTGTCGGCAAGTTAGAAAATGCACAACAAGACTTCAACGTCATCTGTGACAAAATCGGTATACCACATCAAAAACTCCCGCACAAAAACAAAAGTAAACACAAACACTACACCGAATACTACGATGAAGAAACAAAAGAAATCGTTGCGGAAAAATACGCAAAGGATATTGAGTATTTTGGATATACATTCGATGAATAATGATTACCAGATCATTGATAATAATGGAAGCAATCTTATAATTTGTTTTTCTGGATTGTGGCTGGCTGTTGATCAGGTTCCAATATTTGAATTTGGGAGAAGTTTATCTTCGCTTGAGTTAAATTCTGATATTTTATTATTAAGAGATCACTCAGAGTCTTGGTATTTAAATGGTCTTAAAAATACTTGCGCTGATTTTGATTCTTTTTTAGTTTTTTTGCAAAGAAAAATTGACAAATATGATAAAGTGATTGCTATTGGCTCAAGCGCAGGAGGTTATGCTTCTATTTTATTCTCTAGTCTTTTAAAATTTGATGGTTGCATTGCTTTCATACCTCAAACTGATTTAAGTATTGCAAGTAAATACAATGATTGGTCGTTTGATAAAATCAATCCCATTCTTAATACTGCAATTGGTCAGAAATACCAAAACTTAAATTCATTTATCAATAACCAATCAAAGTATCATATTTATTCATTTAACGATATAGATGACTCGCTTCACGGCTTTTGCCACTTTGATAATATATCGCATCATGCCAACGTTTTTAAGCTTTCTGATAACGCTAATTATATGATAAAAAATCAATCTCTCTTCCGTCTTATTTATTCATTTTAAAGAAATATTTGTAAACTCAAATGAAAACAGGAATAACATTCTCAACCTTTGATCTTCTTCATGCTGGTCATATCGCCATGCTTCGTGAAGCAAAACAGCAGTGCGATTATTTAATTTGCGGATTACATGTTGACCCACAGGTTGAGCGCCCGCAGAAGAATGCGCCTGTCCAGAGTATCGTAGAGAGATACATTCAATTGTCGGCAGTTAAATATGTCGATGAAATTGTTCCATACAACCTCGAAAAAGATTTGGCTGATATTTTATTAACTTATTCAATAAATATTAGAATAATTGGCGCTGATTATAAAGACGTTGATTTTTCAGCAAAGCAACTTTGCGCCGATAACGGCATAGAAATATACTATAATAATCGAAGTCACGATTTCTCAAGCAGTGGGCTAAGAAAAAGAATCGCAGAAAAAGAAAATAATTCTTGACATTTTATTTATATTCTGCTATATTAGTGGAATATGAAAATTACAAAAGAACTAAAAAACGCAACCTTTGAGTATGATGAGGTTGAAAAGTCCTTTACCATAAAAGAAGAAAGCGGCGAAATAACTTTAAATAAAGTATATGCCTTTGCATTTATGCGCTTTGTTGTTCGCATGGCTCAAAGAAATTGGCTAAGAAATAAAAAAAGTATTGACAAGGCGGCAGAAAGTATGGTAGACTCTGAACATGTTGATCATCCTGATCAAATGAAATTATTATAAAATGATTATTAATCAAACATTCATAGACTCTCTACTCTCTTTTGGTGCCGAATTATCCAAAGAAGTAGTTGAAATACAAGAGCGCGGTTTTAAGACTACAGAAAAAAGCGACAGCAGTCCTTTGACCGAAGCTGATCTCCATTCAAATAAACGCATACGAGAGTTTCTTTTTGCGAACACTAATGTATTAAAGATTATCTCTGAAGAAGACAAGGAGGTCAGCTATGAAGATCGCAAAGATTGGGATTTTTATTGGATGATTGACCCAATTGACGGAACCAAAGAGTTTGTCAAAGGCGGTGACGACTTTTGCATTAATATTGCATTATGTAATGGCGATAGGCCTGTATTTGGATATGTTGCTTGCCCTAAAAAAGGCGATCAATATTACGGCATCGAAGGCAGAGGTGCATTTAAAAACGGCGAAAGAATCTACGCCAAATATTCTATTAACCCCCAAAGCAATTTAGTCAAAGTGGTTGCTAGCAAATCGCACATGAACCAAGAAACATCTGAGTTCATCAACAACTTAGAAAAGATTTACGAAGTCGAAACTCTCAATGTTGGTAGTTCTTTAAAATTCTGTTTAGTCGCAGAAGGAGAAGCTCATATCTATCCTAGATTTGGTCCGACTATGGAATGGGACACCTGCGCGCCACATATTATAGCGGAAGAAAGTGGAGCGAATGTATTCGTAGCAAATAACATGTCGGAACTAAAATACAACAAAGAAAATTTACTTAATCCATTCTTTATAGTAGCGGCAAAAACTTTTAACCTAAATAATTAATATGCAAAATATAAAAATGTTTTTACACGATGATAAATTTGCGACAATCGCATCAAGCGAAGTTGTATACGCTTCTCATGAGCAAGAGTTTTTCTACGAAGGCACTGATGAGCCTGTACCCTACGGAGAGCCCATTGGAATAGATGTTCCTCATTTTAACTTAAACCACCTGCACCATGAACCAGATGAAACAGACGATATTCGAGCTTTAAGCAAGTTAAGCCATTACAGAAATGAAGAATACGAAGCTTTAATTAATGATTGGATGACTCCAAGAGAAGTAGAGTTGGTTTTATTCAAAAACATTTATTGGGCGCCCGATTATCCGGAAGCTTCTCGCAAAAATGGCCCAGATGATATTATTTAATTTCCATGAAAGAGAAAGAGCCTAGATTATTCGAATACAGAATAAAATATAACGCAGAACCAACTCACTCTGCCCTTGATAATTATCATTATTACAATGCTTTTAGCGCTTCTCAAGCTTTAAATTTTCATGATTCAATGCTAAGAAAGAACAATTTAATTCTACAAACTTTATCTATAGAAAAATTCAACCCATATTCAAATAAATGGGAAGATAAAAGCGAAATATTAACAACGACTAAATAAAATGAATAAAGAAAGAATAATTTGGATGCTATTATTAGTGCTATCTGTTATGTATATAGACAGAAAAGAAGCCTATATTGAAGGTTTAGAGATTTTAGATAAAAATAATCAACTATCCCACAGGCTCCAATCCGATCAAATAAACGACATGTTATTGGATTATGATCAATTAGGGCGCTCAGAATACAGCAAAGGCTTTGAGGATGGAAAAACCCATGCTTTAGTTTCAGTTATGCATGAAGAAGAGATAAATAGCTATGCAGACGGCTATCATGCCGCCCTATCTCAACTAGAAGCCCAAGGCTTAAGCAAAGAGTTGGTAGAAAAAGTTGTAAAAAACTTAAAAAACGATTGACAACTAAACATTAATTTGTTAACTTATATAAATGCAAATCAAATCGAGCCAAATAATTTACTCCGAACATGACTATGATGAATGTTTTGAATACAGAGACGGATCAGGAAGAGTTCCTGACGGCAATGCAGTTGGATACCAAATCGAATCCAATGCGCCAAATCCAGTTTTAATTTTATTCGAAGACATCACTTACAGCAAGCATGACCACAAATATTGGAACAATTATGAGCTCGAACAAGACGTAGACAGGATAATACTGCCATGATTTCATTTAGAAAAGAAGAAGATTCAAATAAACAACAAAAAGCCTATGATAAGTTAATAGAAATACTTTCGGGCGAAGAAGAATACTATAATGGATCTTTTCACGAAGGTTCCGACTTAACAGAATTAGTTCAAATAGTATATAAAACATTATTCGATCAAAAAAATAATTCAATTCAACTTATAATTGATAAAAATCCAAATAATAGCATAGACATAACAATAGACACAATAAAATGAAATCAAAAGAAATAGATAATGACAATTTAATTTTGTCACACATTCCTTTGGCTAAGTCGCTTGCGTTTAAGTTTAAAAATTGTTTTCCTAGTTTTTATGATCAGCGTGATATTATTGGTGTCGCAGTACGTTCACTAGTCTCTTGCGTTGACACATTTAATCCCTCAAAAGGCAGGTCGTTTGGCAGTTATTCCTCAATGAGGATTAACGGATCTTTAATTGACGAGGTAAGAAAAAATGATCAATTATCAAGGTCTTGCCGCGAAAAGTTTAATCGAGTTAAGTCGGCCATCTTAAAGATAGAAAACAGAACAAGAATGACAGCTACTGACTCTGAGATAATTAAAGAGTTAAAAATTTCTAAAAAAGACTATAAGGATACCAAGCGATCAATCAAGTTGTATTCTTTCGTAGATTTAGATTCTCCAAATAAAGGATCAAGCGAAAAATCTCCTTTATTGCGAGATGTAATCTCAGACTCTGATCGCCCCACAGCTAAAGAAAATGCCGAACACAATGACAACATCTTATTGTTGAAAAATAAAATTAATTCTTTGCCAGAAAAGCAAAAAAACATAATCAACTCTTACTACTTCGATGAACTAACCTTATCAGAAATTGGAAAAAAAATAAAGTTATCAGAGGGCAGGGTTAGCCAAATTCTATCACAAACTATAAATTCACTTAAAAAATACTTTAAATAAAATGAGAGGAAAAAAAGACGAAAACGGATTCATGAGTACAGAACAGATTAATCATAGATTTATAAACGTACTACAATTAGTATACCTAAGCGCCCGAAAAGACAATTATGGCAATTATATCATTGACGACGAAACAATGGAAAGAGTTGAAACTGAATTAGATTTTAATACTAACGAAGAAACTAAAGCTAAAATAGTTGAAGAGAGCAAAAAGAAATACAGAAAGCGCAAAAGTTACCTACTATGGAATCAAATTTTATCAGAAGGCAATTATCAAAGCCAGAAAAAAGCCAAAGAAGTATTAATGGCAGTGCATGACTCTAACAAACATTTCCACAATTCAATGACTCATCAAAGATACGCAATGGAAACCATGCAACTTGCACTTGATGACCATTTTGGAACAAATAAATTAAAAATAACCCCTAGTCGATTCCTAACAAGAAATACAAAGAAAACAAATAAAAAGAAAGGGGCAAAATGCAAGACCAAATCGATTCAGAAAATTGCTACAATACAAAGCTCAAGCTCATCCGCTCTCCCCTTTTAGCGTTTACGAGATCAAAAGTTTTAAATAAGCAAGATGCAGAGGACATAGTACAAGATTGCTTAATTATTCTTTCCAAAAAAAAGAATGAATACGATCCAAATAAAAGTTGGCGAAGTTGGGCGTTTAGAATATGTCACTTTCAAATAAAAGGTTACCTTTCTAAAACCAAAAGAAGCAAGCTCTTAACTATTCTAGACAACGAAAAAATGTCTCCCGAATCTCTTGGTTATTTTGAATCAAAGTTGCCTTTTCAAAATTTAATTCAAGAAGAAAAAAAGAGCGTTTCCAAGCAGATATTGTCCATCCTAAACAAGACAGAAAAAGAAGTATTCTCTCTCTCCTTGAAAGGTTGGAGCTCAAAAGATATAATATATACTTTAAAGATAACTCCAAGTAATTATAGCGTATCTAAATCTAGGGCGCTCAAAAAAGCAAAAGCATTGTTCGCAAATAAATCAATCAAAAACTATAAAACATGATACAAATCGAAGACTCAAATAATGAAACATATTACATCAACCCGCGAAATGTAATATATGTAAAAAAAAGAAAACCATTTTATAAAATATTACTATTAAATGGCGAAATAATAATGACTAAAAATAAAGTTGGCGCAATGTCTATTGTTGACGCAATGCTAAAATGAATGGTCGAAAAATAAACAACAAGCGAAGAAAGGAAGACATTCTCAGACTGCGCAAGCAGGGAAAAAGTTTCGGTCAAATATCTAAAGAATTAGGTTGCTCTAAGTCGGTAATATCTTATCATTGCGGAAACGGCTCAGAGAAAGCTAGGGTTGTTAGAAATAATAAATCTGCAAAACCAATATGCAAGAAAGTTAACGCTTTTAAGAGTAGATGCTCAAAATCTTCTTACGATACGTTTAAAAGAAAATTAAAAGGCTTCAAAAGAAAAGGTTCAAATAATAGCCATTCTATTGTAAATAATATATCAAAAAATTATTCCTGCAAAGATGTTGTTGAAAAAATAGGAAAAAACCCAAGGTGTTATTTAACGGGTAAAAAAATCAACCTAGACGATACCTCGGCATATCATCTCGACCACATAAACCCTACCGCAAAAGGAGGATCTAATGATCTAGATAATTTAAATATTTGCCTTGCTGAAGCTAACCAAGCCAAAGGTCAACTAACCTTAAAGCAATTTTATAAACTTTGCGAAGATGTTTTAAAATGGAGAGATAAATGCAAGGAATAGAGCGCCATATATTTAGCGATTCTGAAAAATACTTCAAGGTAAAGCTTGATTTATTTCACGAATTATATGCCGACTCTTTAATAGCTATGGGTTTCCCCGAATCTGGAAGCTCTCTACTTGAGGTCGATTTTTCGACTAGCAATAAATATACAGAAGACGAGTTTCAATCTATTTTACTAGATTTAACTTTTGAAATTCCATTGATTATGATTGATTCTTTTGCAAATAAAGAAAAGCAGTCTAATTGCGTAATATATTATTTAAACTCTCAGCTCAAAATAGAGGGTCTTTATATGATAGAAAGTATAATCAATTATAATAGTTACGGAAAAACTGCATGTAAAATTTATGATTTATTTGCGTCTAATCTTTTTGACATTAATTCTCATTGGTTGTAAGAATTAAAGTATCAAATATTTAATAAACTCTTGGTTGGGGTAATTTTCCAACAAAATAAACTTTCCGCTTTGAGGCTCAAATATAAACCAACCATTATTAGTCATCACTAAATTAACCATGTGCAGTCCATTTGAGGCAGGTATGCCCCCGTACTCGTTGACTTGGCGCACTACAACTACCGCAACCGAAGGTTCGCTCTTATTTGAGCTTTTATACCCCGATATGCCCATTAATGATTTATATAGCATAGCGAAGTTATCGCAGTCTAAGTTTTCTTTTTGGTCTATCGGCATTATGCCGTTTTCAAACTTAAGTTTCTCAAACCATTTGTTAAATTTCAAAAAGAAGTAATAGTCTACCGCCTTATAATTAACATCAAATAAAGTTACTTTTATATCTGTAGGAACTTTAGTGTCAACCCAATTAAAAGTTTTTTGTTGAGCAAAGTAAAGACCGATGTCATTTCTTTTTACTTGTTGTTCGCTTGACTCCAAATAAGGCATAGAAGCTAATTCTTTAAAATTTTGTTTATTGCAAGCCACTAGCGCCCAAACAACTACTGCAAGAATACTTATAGATGCCATAAGTGTATTTGTTTTTTGTTTTTTACTCATTGTTTTCCCTTTCTTCTATTTCTTTTAACATATCCTGCTTTTGCTCTTCAGTTAATTTGTCGTAATCTTTTTTTGCCAAGATGCAAGCAGTCCTAATTCTTTGGTTGCAAGACGGGTTAAATTCGTCTGCGCTCAAGTGTTTCATCGTAAGATGATCAATTATTTTTTCCTTCATATCTTATGGTACACATAAAAAAGTGTTGACATTGTTTGATATGTATGCATGATTGTGGTTTCTTATTAATTACTAAATATTACTTATGACAGAAAATACTACTGAATTTATACAACTTACTGAACTATGGCAAGATGGCGAATACGACACACTTGGACGCATCATCAACGAAGAATCTTGGGAAAGCGCCCAAATAGCTGAATTCTGCGCTTACTTTGCAAAACACTTGGGATTAAACCAATTAAACATTCTATACAAGTTCCTTTAATATGGACGATTTAGAGTTAGCTTGGCAAACCTATGAGTTTCATAGCGAAGAGATACACAAGTTTGAGGAGTTGCATTTATCCAACTTAAAGAAGTTAAAAATCTTCAAACAAAAAAAAGTTGCACCAACTGAGGCGCAAAAAGAGCGTTTATCTAGGCTCATGCTTCGTTGTTGCGATAATCTCATCACTAACTACAAAAAACAAATCGACTCAATAAAACACTTAATAAAAATATACGAGTCTGACTTAGAAATATCTGAATCAAGGGAAACGGACATTCAGTTCTTAAACGAACTAATAATGATAACTGCTACCTTGATGGAAGAAATGAATAAATATAAATCTGAAATAAAAGAATTTTTAAGTTGACAAATAAATAAAAATATGTATTTATTCAGGATATTTTACCTAAAACTCTTGCTTGACAAACCATCATTTATGCAATATTGTATTTATTAATGAAAGATAAATCAAATTATTCCGAAATAACTTACGAAGAACTAGGTTGCTATGTTGGCAATAAAGCCGTAATATCAGTCAGCAAAGAGTGGCTAGACTCAATCAAATCAACGATTGATGTACATAAAGAATGTACCAAATGCAATAAACATTTACCCCTAGAAAACTTCAATAACGATAAAAGAAGACTTCTCGGCAAAAGATCGCAATGCAAAACTTGCTATAAAGACAATTCGATAAAGAAAACTTCCACTATCAAGCCTAAAGCTAAAGCGAAGACAGAAGAAGAACCTGCTCCAAAAATAGAATATACATTAACTTATTTATAATGCTTGACATTTCAACCAACATACATTACTCTTATATCATATGAAAAATAATTACTTTCCCGATTTAGTTGGTCAAGATTCAGTAAAGAAGAAACTTTCTTTCTACCTTGATGCTTTCCACAAAACATCTCAAGCGCCATTTTTATTAATGGCAGGAGCTAAAGGTTTAGGAAAAACAGAGTTCGCTAAAGGTTTCGCCACAAACCTCAAGAATCAAGATGGAGAAAAAAGAGCATTCGTTGAGCTAAATTGCTCGACAATTAAAAACAATGAAATGTTTTTTGAGCAGATCTTTATGCCCTTGATTGCTGACAATGATATATGCATATTATTTGACGAATGCCATGCTCTACCTACAGATTTGACAATGGCATTTCTTACGATCTTTAATACCGAAGCTAATAGTCGAAAGATTTTTACATGGAACGAAATGAACTTTGAATTCAATTTCAAACAACAAACTTTTATTTTTGCCACAACTGAGACTGACAAGATTTTTCCTCCGCTAAAAGATAGACTTACTAGCGTTGACTTTGAAGCTTACAACGAGCAAGAGTTGGGCGAGATTATTAAAATCTGTGCGCCCGATATTGAATTTGACGATGACTGCTTAAAAGAAGTTGCATCAACCATTCGAGGCAACGCTAGAAGCGCAGTTAAAAGAGCAAAAGAGATCAGCTTGTATTGTGGCGCTAAAGAAAGCAATCATTTTTCGCTCGACAACTTTAGAGATTTGTCTGATAATGTCGGCATACTTCCCTTTGGCTTGAGCAATACAGAGAAACAAATTCTACAGATATTAAAGAAGTGCGGTTCTGCTACCCTAACAGGCTTATCTGCAAAATTAGGTTTGAGCAAAACTGCTTTACAACGAGATCACGAATTGTATTTGTTAAATAAAAGTTTAATTGAAATCGATGGCAAGCGCAAAATTACACCTCAAGGTCGGCAACTCTGCAAAGCCCTATGAGTACGGAAGAGTTAAATCAGCTTAGAAGCGAAATCTACGAAAAGTTTTATCATGCAACAGGCGAAGACAAAGCATTTTACCAAAAGATTTTAAATTTCTTTGATTATAATTTAAAATTGCGTCATGCATTAGACACTATCAGCAAAATAGGGGTATCTCATTTGTGAAGTTAAACTCTGAAAACAAACGCATCTTCTTAAAATGCGCAGAAGAGTTAAACGAACTCGCAGTAGAACTACTTCAGTCTACAAATAAACCAAATAAAAATAATTGGGAAAAAATATTTGACGAAATAAAAGATGTAGAGAAATACATCAAATTATTAAAAGAGATAAAACAAGATTAAACAGACAATAAAGCTATATCAAAATCCACATTAATTGCGCCATTATTTCCGTTTGCACTAACTACATTAAATAATATATCTGATTTAGGTGTCATCTCTAGCGGGAAAGGGAATTCTTGAGTTATCGCATGAGAAGTTCCAACAGATGTTATTGATTGAGTTCTAAATACTTTGTCAAATTGCCTTATGCACATATGAAGAGTATAACCTATTTCTGATGCACTTTGAGGGTTGTATGCAGTACATTGGTATTTTATTAAATAGCCTTTGCAATCAGATGGAATGGTGTAAACCGACATTAATGTTTGATTGTTTCCATCTAAAATTTTTGCATATATATTGCTTGGGTTTCCTGCTTGAGAAATATTGACATCGCCAAGTAAACTACTTGAGCCATTATTGTACGCTCTAAACACTCTCGACCATTTCAGGGAAGGTACTTGGACATAGCTTGCCCCACTAAGGCTTCCTTCCCATGTTTGATTTTGAAAATCATCATCTAATCCTTCTATTACAATACTTTGGCTATCGGAACTTGAAGTTGAAACCATCTGAATAGATGTGCCAGCATTTGGGGGAAATTGATATTCGCTTGACCCATCCCATATAGTTTCGGGACTCGTGATTGAAACACTTTGATCGACATTGGGATTGCTTCCAAATTTATGTATGAATGATTTTGCGTTTTTACTGATTTCGTCATAATGAGATAACTCTATATCTACTTGACCCGTAACACCTACATATCCCCCCGTAATGCCGACTTCTGTAATTTGTTCGACTTCGGGAGTCCAATTTTGAACATCCGAATCCCAAACATAATTGAAATTTACATTTGTATTTCTTTCGTGCGCAAAAGGCGCAGTATTTGGGTATATTTTATTTGACATAATGCTTTATATATGTTACACTTTATATATTAGTGAAAGAAATAATATTAAATAATTCAGAAATAAAAGCGCTTCAAGAACTCGCCTCTTGGCGTTGCGAGGGCAAGACGCACCTTAAAACGAAGTCTTTAATGTGTTCGGGACGCAAGGATGGCTCAGACTACGATAAGAGTTTTGAGGGGCATTACATGGGCATTGTAGGCGAATTTGCGGTTGCTAGAGAATTAAATGGTTACTTTGATGTCATGCCCAAACTAAAAGGTGACAAGCATAGCGCAGATATAATTGTCGGCAAAGATGGCGCAATAAGAATTTCTGTAAAAACAACAAAATATTCTCCACCTATTTTAAAACTAAATTCACTAAATGAAATAAAAGATGCTTCCCATATAGCTTTATGCCATTTCAATGAGCCAAAAGTAACAATCCATTGGGTCAAAACAAAAGAAAAATTTATGAAAAATATGTACAAAAAAGATTTTGGTTACGGGGAAAGGTTATGTTTATGATTATTGATTTTAGTGACCCCATGTTTTATTTGGCGGTATTCATTGCGGTTCTTTTTAGCTATGAAATAATTAGAAATATGTGGAAACGATGAAAGATCACAATTGGGGCTTGACATTATTGGTTGTTATTGTTATGATACTTTTATTATGGAAATAGATGAATCAGAAGAAAAGAAGTACATTCTAGTGGATTTTGATCGTCCTCATGGGCATGAGCGCCTTAGCCCAAAACCAATAACAATGACAATCAATGAGGCGCATAAATTAAATCGGGCGCTCACAATCAACAAACAAAACAAAAGGTATGTAAAATCAGAAATATGATGCACGAAGATATAGTTGAAAGTATTGCCTACGAAAAAGGTTTAAGTAAATGCAAAACCAATTACTCAAAAAAAGAAATAATTACTGCGCAGACAAATGAAATAGTAATGAATTGGGTGAAAGATAATCACCCCGAAGTAATTGAACAAATCAGAAAGCTCGTAGAGGATAATACAAATGAGGAAGATGCAGAATAGCTTATGTTTAATTTTTATTGTTTTATTTTGTGGTTGTCAATCTCAAAGTATTCAAAAAAAAGAGTTCATACCTCCTCCTCCACCCAATATAAAGCCTCCAACTCCTCCTCCTAACTTTATTCCATCAATAAAAAGATTAGCGGAAATACAGATAAACCCCATACCGCATCCGTTTAGCGTAAATGGCGAAGTTCCATTTGCCATTTGGGTGGATGGAAAGCGCTTACAATTAAGTAATTCCGAAATAAAACAACTAACAGAATCTCTGAATATAAAATACCAAGCGCCAAATAATACCGCTGAAATACATCAAGGAGAAGGTTGGCAATATCCATTAACAATAAATGAGTAATGAAGAAAAAATCCCCGATAATATTGTTCCAAATCCCCACTCTCTTCCATATGCTAGTAATTTAGGAGCACCTGTCATCAAGCCAAATAACCTTGGCGCTTGGAAAGGTGGAGCGGTTCACTCTGCAAACAAATACTTTGAAGAAAAATTCAATGAAATTAAAAAGCAAGCCAAAGAGTTATCTAGCGAATTTAAATGGAACGAAATAATATTCAACGCAGAAATGCGGTTCAAGCCTGTGATGGGTAAAGATTATTATCTATACAAAAAACAAAATCAAAGTTTTTACTTGACTTTATTTGCGCCACATGAGAAGATAGGTGGACATGAAGGATTCCAAGGAACATTTAGGCTTAATTATGACAACAGATGGGAGCAAATAATACAAGATGAGTAAAGAAAACGATCCATTCTATGATGAAGATTTAAATGTCACTTGCCCTATTACGAATAAAGATGTGCTTGATGATTGCCACATCGTAATAGAGTTTGGTTATGGTAGCGACAAAGACATGACCACTTATAAATTCTCACCTGTTCACGATGAAGTAGGCAAGAAAGTTGTAGCTTATATACAATCCCTCATGCCCAAGGGTCATTCGGTAGAAGAGTTTGGTAGAAATGTGATGGATGAATTATTTGATGTGTAATTCACCTATGTGGAGAAAATTCTAAGAAAATTATTTGATTTTACTTTGATGTTTTTTGCTTTTTGGTATTTTTTACTTATCGAACCTATTGTAAAATATTTTCGAGGGTATTAAAATAAGCTTCAAGAATATCTGTACTTGTCTATTATTTATTAAATAATAGTATTGAACCTATTGCAAATATAACATAAGCAATCAAAAGAGCGTTCCACAAGTCAACTATAATTTGCATACAATCGTATTACACAAAAAGACTTGACAATCGTTGGCTTTTATTATAAAGTACAAATATGACAACAATATTAGGATTAACTTGTATAAGTGAACAATTAAAAGAAATAGATAAAAAGAAATATTCTTTTCGCACGATGACTCGCAAGCGCTTTAACGACTTATGTGTAAGAGATGGCAGGGATGAAGCCATCAAAGAATTATCTGAAAGAATTGCGCATAATTTGTACTGCACTCAATACATTTTGCGTCATTGCCATAGTAACAACATCCGTCATTATAGGTTATCAAGCAGTTTGTTCCCTCTCCTTACAGATCAAACTTTGGAATTGGCTTATACAGATTTACCAAACCATAAAACACTTGATACTGAATTAAGGTTTATCGGCATTATTGCCAAAACTTTCGGCATTAGTATGGGTTCGCATCCCGATCAGTTTGTGGTCTTAGCGTCTGCGAATGAAAACGCAGTTAAAAACTCAATAAATGAATTAAACTTTCATGCGAGTATTTTTGATAAAATTGGCTTGCCTCAAGATCATACTGCGCCAATGAACATTCATGTCAATCGTTCAATCAAAGATGGCGAGACACTAGAAGACATAGCAAAAATATTCTACAACAATCTAATGAAATGTAACGCAGGTGTTTACAATAGACTAACAATAGAAAATGAGGATAAACTATCTTTATTTAATATAGATGATTGTATAAAATTTAGCGAATATTTATTTGAAACGCATAATTACAACCTTCCTGTTTGCGCAGACAACCTTCATCATCTATGCAACCCATCAGAAGTTTTAAACTTCGCTTGGCAAGCCGAGCGTTGCGCTTATACATGGGTCAACCAAGGAGAAGGTGAACACAACTTTATCGCTCCTGTCTTTCATTGGTCAGAAGGCAAGCCCGAAAAGCCTCGTTCTCATGCCGATTATATTGCGTTTGGTAATTTTCCACCACATATTGCTATTGAACCCGATAAACCTGCAATCTTCGAGATCGAGGTAAAAGCGAAGTGTAAAGCAATCAAACTCTTACAAGAGCAAATGGCAGGAGCTATTTAATTTTATTACTTTTTGATAAGTTTTCTTTTGCCCAAAGAGGTCGCAAATTGGTATAATGGTTGGCTTGCCAAGGATCATCAGAGTTTTTAATGTACCAATCGAGGGGTTTTATATGATCTATATGCCAACCATCAGCAGAATGATTCTCCCAAGTCATTCCTTCTTGCCATTGCGACTCTATATGGGCTTTAAATTCCTCAAGAGAACATCCAAGATAGTCTAACGATTTCATTGTTTTATCATATTTAACTGCATCAGCTACTCTATAGCTATTCCTTCTAATTATACATTTTAATTTATACGATTCATCATTAGCATAATTTTTGTTGTGCCATGAATTGACTCGTTTTAAGATTTTATCTTTATGCTTTAAATAATGTCTCCTTTTATTTTCTTGTAATGTTTTTTGGTTTTTCTTGGCATACTCTTTTTGGTATTCGGCAATTTTGGCTTTATTTTTTTGTGCATACTGCTTTTGTTTCTTGCCTGTGCATATTTTACAAATAGGTCTTAATCCATCTTTTTTAGTTTTATCTTTATTAAATTGATCCAAGGGCTTTTCCTCTTGACATTTTGTGCATATTTTTATATCATTCATTACTATAATAGTACACACATATATGCAAGTTGTCTAATTAAATTCGACAATTAACACAAATAATTCTTGACAAATAACAACAACTATATTATAGTGTTGAAATGATAGCGACTGACAATATAGAATTAATAGACGGCAATCTTCTTGACTTTCCTAACGACATAGGTTTCATTGCTCACTCTTGCAATACCCAAAATATTATGGGCGGTGGAATAGCAAAGCAAATAAAAGATCGCTACCCTATGGTTTATAAAGCTGACTGCAATGCGCATTTTGAGGGAGAAAATACCTTGGGAAACTTCAGCTTTGTTTGGACTAATGGGGAGCAGAGCCAAGGAGTTTATAATATGTACACCCAAGACGAAATTGGCGCTAAAAGATCAGTTAGCTACGAAGGGTTCTACTGCGCATTAAATAAAGTTGCAGATCATATCGAATGGCAAAGTAAGCATGATGGCGAGGAGAAGGTCTTAGGGTTACCCTACGGCATCTCTTGCGGTCTTGCAGGGGGCAGTTTAAGAATTATTAATACAATCATCCACGATATTTTAGTTGACAGATCGTTTAAAACATATATAGTTAAGTACGATGGCATATAAAAATAAAGAAAAACAAAAAGCATATCAAAAAGCTCATTATCAAGCCAACAAAGAGAAAATCGCAGAGTACCAAAAGGCTTACGCCAAAGCCAACAAAGAGAAAATCGCAGAGCAAAAAAAGGCTCATTATCAAGCCAACAAAGAGAAAATCTTAGAGAAAACCAAGGCTCGCTATCAAGCCAACAAAGAGAAAATCTTAGAGAAAAAAAAGGCTTATGACAAAGCCAACAAAGAGAAAGTCGCAGAGTACCAAAAGGCTCATTATCAAGCCAACAAAGAGAAAATTCGTAACCAACATAAGGGTTATGAAAGACAAAGATATAAATCTAATCCTTTATATAAGTTGAAGCGCATATATAGAAATTCTTGCGCGAGAGCTTTTAACTCAATAGGTAATAAAAAAAACAATAAATCACTAAAACTTCTTGGATTAAAGGATTGGGAAGAATTTGCCGAACATTTATCTAAACAATTCTACGATCACCCCAAAACAGGAGAAAAAATGACTCTTGATAATCATGGTTTTTATGGTTGGCATATTGACCATATTATTCCAATGTCTACCGCAGAAACTGAAAAAGATATAATTAAACTTTGCCATTATACAAATCTTCAACCTTTATGGGCAGAAGAAAATTTAAGTAAAAGCGATAAAACCCTTGACAAATAATAAAAACTAATATAAGGTAATCGTTATGAATAGATTTGAACTAGAAGACGCAATGAGTAATCTTCACCAAATAAGCGAAGACATAGAAACAATCATATATGCGATTGGCGATTCCCCAATCAAGCATACAGAAGACCAACTATTAAATATGTTGATCGGAATGAAACAACTACATGATACTCGTTATCAAAAAATGTGGAATACATTTGAGCAATTAATTCAAAATGGAACAATATCAAATAAAAACACAGGCGAACAAAATGATTGAAACATATGAAGTTTGGAAAGCGCCCAAAAAAGCGCAGTTAGCAATAATTGATCTAGCAATAACTCACATCAAAAAAGTTGAGAGTAATCCCGATGTTGAAACTGAAGGAGATAACTTTGACTATTGGAATAGTTATGAATTAGAAGATGGCACTTATGTAGATTATAATATTCATTGTGGTGACGAATGGACTAGACTCAAACAAGATGGTTCGGGCGAGTACGAATATACTGACCCTAGCACATGGTCATGGGATGTTGCTTGCTATGCAGTCAATCCACCTACTGAAGAATTTCAGTATCATTCAATAGATACAGATAGAGAACAATATTTATTTAGTTACAATAAGAGTTACGGAAATAGAGAGGTAGAGTTTGAAAATGATTCACTTTAATTTACTTTATATTTTTGTTATTTTATTTGGTTGCTCTGCGCCCCAAAAGCCTTTGTCACTTCACAATTACCCAATGTTAAATGATGAATGCCCATCTTTAATTGAGCGCTCGATTGATAACGAGGAAGAGTTGCGCACGAAAGCGAGATTGTCAAATATGCGCTATGTTGATTACTTGCATACTTTAGCGAATCAGCCGAAGCAAAACGACAAAACTTTGGGGGCTAAGTAATTGAGCGATACGATTGCAGTAATCGTCATAATCATAAATGTGATTTTGATTTGCGGAATGATCTGTTGGTTAGCTTTTTGTTAGATATGGATGCCGAAGATGTATTGGAATTAATTGCGATATTTCTTTGGGTTGGATTAATTGCTTATTTAGCGTTTTTTAGGTTGACATTACTTTGGGAGTAGTTTATTGTTTTAGTTATGAGCGGAGAAGGATTATCAGTAAGTTTTAGAAGAACGCAAGCGACTACGAAGTCTAATAGCGAACTCCTTGAAGAGTTCCAAAAGATTATTTATAGTAGTCGAGTAATGAAGCACATGAAATGGTATGGCAAACTTCATAGTGTTGACATACTAGAGCATGGTGATGACAATCGACCAAAATTTCAACAAGAATATGTTGCAATCAAAGATAGTTTTGAATTTGAAATTAGTGTCTACGAGTCTTGGTATGAGGATGCAAACTTGTACGAGTCACATGAAGTAGAAGATAGTTTTGTTTCTCTTGCTAGAAAGTTTGCAGACCACAATGGTCTTATGTATTTTGCTGAAGGTTTTCCTGCTGAATGGATAGAAACAGAAACTATTGATGGAGAAAAATGTTGGAATCATTATAATGTAAAACCCGATGATAAAAACATTGACAATATATGCAAGATATGGCATGATTATGGGATGAAAATGATTCAAGCAGAAAAATGCGGTCAAACTGATGAGATGAAAAGTTCTTATTGGGCAAGCGCAAGAGATCAAATCAAAGAATTAATTGAGTATGAATATGCAAGATAATATAGTAGCAAGCGAAGATATGACTATCCAACTTGGCGATAGT
>TARA_B110000003_G_scaffold52006_1_pt1 | contig 32230 bp, 34 predicted proteins | sample TARA_B110000003 | Tara Oceans TARA_B110000003 (sample SAMEA4396424) | marine metagenome | biome: Westerlies Biome; feature: [SRF] surface water layer (ENVO:00010504); material: water (ENVO:00002006), including particulate matter (ENVO:01000060) such as... | depth 5 m
ACTACCCCCTCAAGATAGCGTGTCTACCAATTCCACCACGACGGCAAGTCTTAGAATAAGCGTGCTAGTTAGGGATATCTTGCGCACCCAAATTCTTATCTGATTCAGGTTCAACTACTATATTTTCTTGAGGTATATTTACGACGCTTGAATCGCTATTATTATTTCCAGCAATTAATGCTAGCGCAATGCTAGTGCAAAAAAATCCAGTTACACATATTGCTGTCCCACGACTTAAAAAGTTAGCTGCTCCTTGCACTCCAAATGCACTCCCAGAATTTCCACCACCAAATGCAGGTCCAGCATCAGCGCCCTTACCATGCTGAACTAAAGTTAAGCCTATAACACCAAGACTAACAATAATATGTAGGGTTAAAATTAAGTTTTCCATTTTATTTATATACTCAAAAAGTTACGATTCAAATGACTGGACGCATCGACAAATTCTTATAAATTCTTCACTATTAATGGCTGCTCGTCCAATTAAGCCGCCATCAACGCTTTCTAAGCCGAACAATTGTACCGCATTTTCAGCATTTAAGCTTCCACCGTAAACAATTTTGAGATTATTTATCTCATTTAACTCATCTTGGTTAATTAATTCTCTTATGAAATTGCACATATGATTAGTTTGTTCGGGTGATGCTGCCATATCTGTCCCAATTGCCCATATAGGCTCATACGCAATAATAGAATTTGAGAAAATTTCAGCACCATAACATTTAATAATTGTTTCAATTTGTGATGCTACTACTTTCTCCATAATACCTGCTTCACGTTCTATCAAGTTTTCACCAACACATAAAACTGGAGTCATATTATATTTTTTAACTGCATTAAACTTATCTGCTATATTTTCATTCGACTCACAATAAGCAGTGCTCCTCTCCGAATGTCCTACAATTACGTACTGAACTCCAAAATCGTTAAGCATTGAAGCGCTTACTTCACCGGTATGGGGGCCGTCCTTAAATTTAGCAATATTTTGAGACCCCCATGAAATATTACTTCCATTTAAAATATGTTGCGCTTGAGCTAAATACGGATAAGGAACACACAAACCTATATCAATAGTATTTAAATCACATAGCCCATCCTTTAATGTATTTAAATAGCTTTCATAAAATGATAGCGACCCATTCATTTTAAGATTGCCAATTACTACTTTTTCTTTATTTTTATTCATCTAGAATACTTTTAATTATTATTTGATTAGATATAGCTCCATTGAAATCATTAACTTCAATTGAGTAAATGGCTCTTATTCTATCAGGTTGGATCTGAACATTATTAAAAAATATTGCATCGTAATTAATTTCATCCTTGCTCAAATACAATTTAGTATGTTTTTCAGCAACAATTCTCTGTGAAATTATATTAAATTCATCTAAAAATAATGGAGGGGGGAAGCCCTGCCCCCATATTTCTTTATTGATTAAATTGACTGTCTTATAATTCAAGTCATCATCTAAGATAGAGCTATCGACATCTACCGTTAAATTTAAATCATCCTCAGATAATAATCTTTTTGCAATCTGTTCAAAGGCCTTAGAAAAATTATTAAAATCTTCCTCTTTTATGGCTAGTCCAGCTGCCATTGCATGCCCTCCAAAAGTAACAATTATTTCTGGATATTCTTTTGATACTAAATCTAATGCATCACGAAGATGAAATGAAGAAATAGACCTTCCTGAGCCTTTTAATAGTCCATTATCATCTTTTGCAAAAATAATCGTTGGGCGGTAATATTTCTCTTTTAATCTTGAAGCAATAATACCAATAACACCTTGGTGCCAATTTGAATTAAATAATGTAATAGAGTAATTAATATTGGTAGTTATATTTATGGAACTCAAAGCAGTTTCAAGCATTCCTGTTTCAATAAATCTTCTCTGATCATTTAGTGAAATTAATTGTTTTGCATACAAAAGAGCTTCGTCTAGGGTCTCGCTAATAAGGCATTTTATTCCTAGGCTCATATCTGCTAATCGACCTGCAGCATTTAGTTTTGGTGCTATAGAAAAAGATAAATCGCTTGTTTTCATCTCATAAATATTTTTTTTACTTAATTTTGCAATTGCACGTATCCCATAATTACCCATACCACTTCTCATTTTCTTGATACCTGAACTTACTAGAATACGATTATTAAAATCAAGGGTTACTAAATCAGCTACTGTCCCAAGACAAACTAATTCAAGTAAATCTGATAGCTTGGGTTCTGATGTGTTAGAAAATTTTCCTTCATTTCTATAAAATGCTCTTAAAGATAATAGCAAGTAGAATATGACACCTACCCCACATAAATTTTTACTAGGAAATTTACAATCTGGTTGATTTGGGTTAATTATAAAGTTTGCATCAGGAAGGATATCTGCTGGTAGATGATGATCTGTAATTAAAACATCTATACCCTTCTCTCTTGCATTGCTAACACCTTCAATACTAGCAATACCGTTATCCACAGTAATAATTAAGTCAGGCTTTTTTTCTGAGGCCAGCTCTACAATTTCTGGGGTTAATCCGTATCCAAACTTAAACCTATTTGGCACTATGAAGCTTACATCTGCCCCAAATTTCTTTAAGCCTAGAACTCCACATGCACTTGCAGTTGCTCCATCGGCATCATAATCGCCAATAATAATAATTTTATTTTTTTTATCAATATGTTCAGCAAGAAATTTTGCAGCAGAATTAGCTGACAATAAGGATTTAGGTGGGATTAAATTTTCTAATTCATATGAAATATTCTTGGGACTTTTAATACCACGGGCAGAATATAGAATTGCAAGCTTTGGATGAAAACCTATCTCAATAAGAGCCTCTTTTACATCATGATTGATAGGTCTTTTATGAGTTTTCATTAAAAATCTCATTTAAGGATTGAGATAAAATTTGATTAAACTCTAATTGCATAAAAATTAAATCCGAAACAAGGGTTAAATTTGAATTCAATAGTTACGTGGACATTATAAAAAATAATAAGCAAAAATAAAGTAATGCAAAAAAAGCAACGATCAAAAAAACATAGCGCAATGTTTTATGAATTTGTTGCAAAGTAAATTTAATTTCTTTTAATTCTTTATCATTCATTTTTTTAATATGGTGCCCGGGGCCGGAATCGAACCGGCACGACCGTAAGGTCGAGGGATTTTAAGTCCCTTGCGTCTACCAATTTCGCCACCCGGGCAGAGCCTACATTTTATCATTACTTTTTTTAAAATAATGATTTTGGAGGCGCGTGCCGGAATCGAACCGGCGTCTACGGCTTTGCAGGCCGCTGCATAACCACTTTGCTAACGCGCCATGTTTTTTAAAATAAAAAGGGGAGACATCATTGACTCCCCTATTTATATCTAATCTGGAGCGGGAAACGAGGTTCGAACTCGCGACCTATACCTTGGCAAGGTATCGCTCTACCAGCTGAGCTATTCCCGCATACGAAGGCAGTATTTTAGCTACTTTTAAACCTGTGTCAATCAAGATCATTATCGTAATGCGATTAACTGTTTTTTCTAATAACCTTAGCAGCTTCCTTCATATAATAAAACATTGATAGGATGGTTAGGAGTGCCGCTATGTAGATTAACGCTTCACCAATTAATGCAATTGGAATAAATAGAATATTGGAGTCGTACAAAAGAAAAGGAATAGCAATCATCTGAAATGTTGTCTTCAATTTTCCAATAAATGCGACAGTAATACTTCCAGATTTTCCAAGTGTCGCCATCCACTCTCTAAGAGCACTCACTGCAAACTCTCTTCCAATAATAATCAACCCGATTAAAACATCTACTCTAGCTAAATCAACTAAAATCAATAACGAAGTAATTATTATCAATTTATCTGCTACCGGATCAATAAAGGCTCCAAATTTAGAAGTTTGTTTTAATTTTCTTGCAAGGTAACCATCAAGCCAATCAGTAATGGCGGCGACTACAAAGATCAAAGTAGCAATAAGATTTTTAAATTCAATTGATAAGTTTTGTTCTGGAACATAATAAACTAAAACTAAGCATGGAATTAATGCAATCCTAAACAAGGTTAAAGTATTTGGTATGTTATAAATCATATTTTTTGTTTAGCTAATTAAAATAATTATAAATCTTTTCTGCAAGCTGGTTATTGATACCTTCAACAGTTATTAATTCTTCAACAGTAGCATTTTTAATTCCTTCTATGCCACCGAAATATGCAAGCAAGTTCTTTCTCTTTTTACTTCCAATTCCCTCAATATCCTCAATCGATGAAGAAAGTCTAGTTTTTGCTCTTCTTGCCCGATGACCTGTTATGGCAAATCTGTGAGCCTCATCTCTGACCTGTTGTATCAAATGAAACCCTAAATTTGTTTCATCTATATTACTAAGAACTTTATTATTTGACATAATTAATTTTTCTTTGCCTGCTTTTCTATTTGCACCTTTGGAAACACCTACCAAAAAAATATTATCCATACCAATTTCTTTCATGATTTCTTCAGCAATACTAAACTGACCTTTACCACCATCTACTAATATAAGATCAGGTCTTAGGGCGTCTTCATTTTTCATTCTATTGTAACGACGACTTAATACTTCCCTCATCGCAGCATAATCATCCCCAGGAGTAACATTATTTATATTATATCTTCGATAATCCTTAGTTTGCATAGCTAGCTTGTCGTAAACTACGCAAGAACCTACAGTATTTTCTCCCATTGTATGACTAATATCAAAACATTCAATACGACCTATATCTTTAGAGAACGGAAGTAATTTATTTAGTGCATTAAGTCTATCGGCATGATTTGATTGTAAAGTATTTTTTTGTTGTACGGCAATATCTGCATTTTTCTTGGCCATAGAAAGCCAATTTCTTTTATCTCCAACTATTCTAGATATAATTTTAACTGTTTGATATTTTTTGAACTGAAAAAATTTTTTAATTAATTCCCTATCTATATTATCTTCAATAACAATGACTGGTGGTGGTATATTTTTATCATAATATTGAGTTAAGAAGGCCTCAATAACATTTGTTGTTAATGATTTGTCATGATTACGTGGGAAAAAACTTTTATCACCAAGGTGTCGCCCTGACCTTATCATTACAACATTTACACAAATAAAACCAAGAGATATAGAAGAAGCAATTATATCTGCATCGTTTTCACTAAAGTCACTAACAAATTGTTTTAATCTTATTTGTCTAAGACTCTGAATCCTATCTCTAAAAATTGCAGCTCTTTCAAAATTATGCTCTTCAGAATATTCGTTCATTTTATTAGACAAATTTTTAATCACCTCATTATCTTTTCCATTTAGAAAAAGAGCTGCTTGATTTGTATCATTTATATAATCTGACTCACTTATTAAATCAACGCATGGTGCAGTGCATCTTTTAATCTGATGTTCGAGACAAGGTCTTGTTCTATTATTAAAAATAGAATTCTGGCAGGTTCTAAGCATAAAAACTTTTTGGAGTAATTGAATGCTTTCTCTGGCAGCATTTGAGTTTGGAAAAGGCCCAAAATACTTCGTCCCTTTTTTTTTCAAACCCCTATGAAATTTTATCCTAGGATATTTATCGCTAGTTATAGCCAGATAAGGATATGATTTATCATCACGAAAAATTACATTATAGCGGGGCATAAATTTCTTAATTAAATTATTTTCAAGAATTAATGCTTCTGCTTCAGTATTTGTAACAGTAAATTCAATGTTATTAATATTACCCACCATAATTTTAGTTCGGGGGCTATCTTGATTCTTCGAAAAATATGATCTAACTCTTTTTTTTAAATTCTTGGCCTTACCAATATATATAATTTCCTCCTTAGCATTTAACATTCGATAAACACCGGGAAAGATTGGCATATTCTTTACAAGATTTTTAAGCTCTTCTTCCAAAATTTATCCTAGTAAATTTCCCCCAATTGACCAGTCCTCAGATTTAACCTCATCAAACACAATGTAAGTATACGATGGTGGTTTATTAGCAACTCTTTGCATCAAATCTGTTACTTCTTTAGCAATCTCTTCTTTTTGGTTATGATTTAATGTGCCAGCAAGCTTGATATTAATATAAGGCATTTTAATTCTCCATTTCATTTTTAATTGACAAGAAAATATCTTCAAACATTTTCACTGTTAGTCGTCTTGTTTGGGTGTTGTATCGACTACAGTGATAACTATTATACAAAACTAGCTCATTTGGTAATATATGTCGACCACCATGAGTAAATTTATATTTATTTTTTTGGCACTCAATTGCAATCAATACTGCATTATGAGCTATCAAACCTAACGCAAGGACTATAGTATTGCTGGGTAAATTATTTATTTCAGCTTTAAGAAATGAATTACAGTTTCTTACTTCTTCCAATGTAGGTTTATTTTCAGGAGGAAGACATTTAACAGCATTTGTAATTCTACAATTTTTAAGAATAAGATCATCATCATATGAAATAGATATAGGTTTATTTGAAAAACCAAACTTATATAAAGTCTCATAGAGCAACATTCCTGCATGATCACCTGTAAATGCCCTCCCAGTATTATTTGCTCCATGCATTCCGGGCGCTAATCCAACAATCAGAAGTCCTGGATTCTTATCTCCAAAACTCGGTATTGGTTTGCAAAAATAAGCTGGGTATTTTTTTTTAGTTGTAAGAAGAAAATGATTTAAGCGGGTACATTTTTTACAATTGACATTGTATTCCATATCATAATCTATGAAATAGGATTGATTTCAATTACTTTTTCTGTTTGGTAATCCTGCATTTGATCAAAATTTAGGTATTTATATATATCCCCACTAAAAGGATTAATTTTATCGGCCATCAACGAAAGATATTCTTTTTTTGTTGGGATGTAACCTAAAAGTGAACAAAATGCTGCTAGTTCTGCTGACCCCAAATAGACCTGGGCATCCTTACCCATCCTATTATCAAAGTTTCGTGTACTTGTTGAGAAAACATTCGCATTATCATTAACGCGCGCCTGGTTTCCCATACATAAACTACACCCAGGAATTTCAGTTCTAGCTCCTGCATCCTTAAAGGTATTATAGGCTCCTTCCTCTTTTAATTGTTTTTCATCCATTCTCGTTGGAGGAGCAATCCATAAAATAGTTTTTATTTTTCCATAACCTTCTAAAACCTTAGCTGCAGCTCTATAATGACCAATATTGGTCATACAACTACCTATAAATACTTCATCAATTTTATCGTTTGAAATTTCTGATAATGTCTTAATATTGTCAGGATCATTTGGACATGCAATTAATGGTTCAGTTATCTCATTTAAATTAATATTTAAAGTATAAGCATATTTGGCATCTAAATCCGCTTCCAGTAAACTCGTGGAGTTTAACCATTCTTGCATACTTTCAATTCTTCGCTTTAATGATCTCTTATCTTGATAGCCAGCCTCAATCATATTCTTCATTAGCGCAATATTTGAATTAAGATATTCAATAACTGGACCTTTATTTAATTTAACTGTACAGCCATTAGCAGATCTTTCAGCGGAGGCATCAGAAAATTCAAAAGCCTGCTCAACTTTTAGTTCTGGAAGACCCTCTATCTCCATAATTCGACCACTAAAAATATTCTTTTTTCCTTGCTTCCCAACAGTTAGCTCCCCTTCCTTAATTGCAAAATACGGAATAGCATTTACTAAATCTCTTAATGTAATTCCTGGTTGCAATTCTCCACTAAATTTGACTAGGACTGATTCAGGCATATCTAAAGGCATTACTCCCAAAGCCGCAGAAAATGCTACTAATCCTGAACCAGCAGGAAATGAAATTCCAATAGGAAAGCGCGTATGAGAATCACCTCCTGTCCCAACAGTGTCAGGCAATATCATTCTATTTAACCATGAGTGAATTACACCATCTCCAGCCTTTAATGAAACTCCTCCTCTACTACTTATAAAATCTGGAAGTGAATGTTGAAGTTCAATATCTACGGGTTTAGGGTAAGCAGCGGTGTGACAAAAACTTTGCATCACTAAATCAGCATTAAAGCCCAAGCAAGCCAATTCTTTCAATTCATCCCTTGTCATTGCCCCAGTTGTGTCTTGAGAGCCAACAGTTGTGATCTTGGGCTCACAATACGTACCTGGTCGAATCCCTCCAACACCACAAGCTTTGCCTACTATTTTCTGGGCCAACGTGAATCCAGAGCAATTTAATTTATCTTGTGGTATCGCATCTATAAAGGCTTTAGACTTTGGAAGTTTTAAAGCGACTCTTGCTTTTTCTGTTAGCTCCCTCCCAATAATCAAAGGGATTCTTCCTCCAGCCCTAAGCTCATCAAGAATTGTAATTGGGGTAATGTTGAATTCAGTTAAAAGTTTATCATTTAAAAAAATACTCTTTTTACTAAAATTAATCTCTATAATGTCTCCCATTCTCATTTTAGAAACATCACATTCAATTGGAAGTGCTCCAGAATCCTCAGCTGTATTAAAGAAAATAGGAGCAATTTTATTACCTAAAACAATACCCCCTGAATTTTTATTTGGAATAAAGGGAATCTTTTTTCCCAAATACCATTGAAGGGAATTAATAGCTGATTTTCTTGAGGACCCTGTACCTACAATATCTCCCACATAAGCAATTGGTAATTTCTTCTTTTCTAATGACTTAATTTTTTTAATTGCACCAGACATTTTATTTTGTAGCATCGACTGGGCGTGCAATGGAATATCTGCCCTTGACCATGCTTCCTGAGCCGGTGATAAATCATCTGTATTAGTCTCGCCATCTACGCGAAAAACTACTGCCTTCATTGAGCTTGGGATAGGCTCTTTTAATAAAAACCATTCAGCATTTGCCCATGAATTTAATAAGGAATCTGCATAAGAGTTACCATTTTCATATAATTTCTGAACATCATAAAATGCATCAAAAATAAGTGTTATACGAGAAAGTGCTTTTACTGCATTCTCTGCTTTGTCTGTAGTTAGAAGTGAAACTAATGATTGAACATTATACCCTCCCAACATAGTACCTAATAATTCAATAGATTTTTCTGCTGTTATATAAGGGCTTTGGGCCTTATTTTTAGCTATATCTGTTAAAAAAGCTGCTTTGACAAAAGCAGACTGATCAACCCCGGCAGGGACATGCTCTGCGAGAAGATCAATCAAAAAATCAGCATTATCTAAACTATCTTTTTTTAAAAGCTCAACTAATTCAGCGGTTTGTTTTGAGTCAAGCGGTAATGGTGGAAGATTATTTTTTTCACGTTCAGCCTTATGCTTCAAATAATCTTCTATCATTTTATAGGTTCTCTTGATGTATTATTGATTAGGTCTACATTTTAAAGGAAAAAAAAAGATTTCCCAAAGCAATTCGCATATCTTCTTAAGATCAGTTAAATCAGGTAAAATACCAATCTAAATTATTAAAAGTTAATTATGACCTCTGCATTAAATGCTTTATCAACTATAGATGGCAGATATTCTGCTCAGGCAGACAATCTAAGACCTTTTTTCAGCGAATTTGGGCTTATTAAAAACAGAGTTAAAATTGAAATCTTATGGCTTATTTTATTAGGTGATGATGACGAAATAAAAGAAATCCCAAAGTTTTCAAAAAAAACAAAGCAACAATTAGATCTAATTATTCAACATTTCTCTTTAGAAAATGCTGAATCAATAAAAATAATAGAAAAAGATACTAATCACGACGTAAAAGCTGTTGAATACTGGCTAAAAGATAACCTAAAATCTAATTCAGAGATTCAGGCTGTTTCAGAGTTTATTCATTTTGCATGCACATCAGAGGATATTAATAATCTTTCTTATGCATTGATGCTTAAAGAAGGTATGGAGCAAGTTATTATCCCTTCAATAAAAATGCTTGAAAAGAATCTTTCGGTTAAAGCAAAGCTATATTCGTCAATTCCCATGCTTGCCAGAACTCATGGTCAAACTGCTAGCCCTACTACCCTAGGCAAGGAGTTTGCTAACGTTTCATCTCGTATTAGCAGACAAATAGTAGCACTCGCAACCCAAGACTATCTAGGCAAGATGAATGGAGCAGTTGGGAATTATAATGCGCATTATTCAGCATATCCAAATAAGGATTGGCATAATTTTTCAAAGGTATTTATTGAGTCACTAGGTCTAAAACAAAATGCTTATACCACTCAAATAGAACCACATGACTTTATGGCGGAAATATTTCATTCTGTAATTAGAGCGAATTCTATTCTTATTGATCTAAATCGAGATTTATGGAGCTATATTTCTAATTCATACTTCACACAAAAAACATTAAAGAATGAGGTTGGGTCATCAACAATGCCACATAAAGTAAATCCAATTGACTTTGAGAACTCAGAAGGGAATTTGGGTTTAGCTAATGCTCTTCTTACCCATCTAAGTGAAAAATTACCATTATCTCGCTGGCAAAGAGATTTGACAGACTCCACAGTCTTACGAAATATTGGTCTTGCTCTGGGATATAGTCTGGTAGCATATAAATCTTGCCTTAAGGGTCTTGATAAAATAGAAGTTAATCAAGAAAAAATTAATATAGATTTAGATAGTGCCTGGGAAATTCTTGCTGAGCCAATTCAAACTGTGATGCGAAAAAATGGTATTAGTAATCCTTATGAAAAATTAAAAGAATTAACTAGGGGATCTCAAAAAATTAATCAGAAAATTTTGCATGATTTTATTAGTGCCTTAGAAATCTCCAAAGAAGATAAAGAATATTTAATTAATCTAAAGCCACAAACATATTTAGGTATAGCCATTCATTTAGCTAAGAATATCTAGAATGTCAGAAATTCTAGTTCTTTATTATTCAAAAGGTGGCTCTGTAAAAGAAATGGCCTCATTAATTGGAAGAGGTATTAATTCTGTTGATGGGTTTACAGCAAAAATTAGAACTGTGCCTAATGTATTTCCGGAAACTTTGGACTCAAAAAGTCAGATTCCAGAATCAGGTTCACTATATGCAACTCTTGAAGATCTAGAATCTTGCTCTGGTATTGCCCTCGGAAGTCCAACCCGCTTCGGCAATATGGCTGCTCCATTAAAATATTTTTTGGATACTGCTACAACTGCCTGGTTGAAAGGGTCCCTAGAAAATAAACCCGCTAGTGTATTTACCTCTTCTGGCTCAATCCATGGAGGAAATGAATCTACCCTTTTAAGTATGCAACTCCCACTATTTCATCTTGGAATGATAATTATTGGTATACCTTATTCAGAGCCATCATTATCCAATTCAACATCTGGTGGAACTCCTTATGGAGCTAGCCATGTTGGAGGAGGAAAAAATAATAACCCAATAACAAGTGATGAAAAAAAGATATGTATTGCTCAAGGAGTAAGGCTTGCAGAAATTGCAAAAAAAATTAACAGCAAATAATTTATTTTTAGGCTCTTGCTCCAGCTTAATTGCATTAATATTCTTAAATCTAATCTGGGAGATAGGTTTTAACCCTATTCATGGTAAAACTTCATGGATGGTATTAAAAGCAACAATTTTATTAGTCCCATTGATTGGAATACTTAAAAAAGATAGATACACATTTCAGTGGTCAAGTATGCTGATGATGATATTTTTTATAGAAGGTATTGTTCGTTATTATAGCGACATAAGTCCCTCTAAAGAATTTGCTCTAGGGCAAATTATTTTAACGATATTATTTTTTCTTTGTTCAATTTTTTATTGTAAAAAAACTAGGTAAGTATGAAAATTTTAGTATCGAATGATGATGGACATCTTGCACCAGGACTAAAAATTCTAGTAGAAAATCTAAAAATGATTGCCGAAGTTATTGTGGTTGCCCCCGATAAAAACAAAAGTGGTTCAAGTAGTTCATTATCATTAAATAAAGAAATATTAGTACACAAGATAAACCCAATGCTTTACTCTGTGAGTGGTACCCCAACAGACTGTGTTCATATTGCATTAACTGGATTAATACCATTTAAACCTGATATGGTTATTTCTGGTATCAATGACGGATCAAATATGGGTGATGACACAATTTATTCTGGCACTGTTGGGGCAGCAATAGAAGGTTATCTTCTTGGTATTCCCTCCATAGCAGTATCAATGGGTAATTCAGAACCTAAACATTTTGAAACTGCAGCCAAAGTTATATTAGAATTAATTAATAAGCACAATAAAAAACCTCTTAATAATGTAACTTTACTAAATATTAATGTCCCTGATGTACCTTATTCTGAGATTAAAGGATTAGAAATTACTAGACTTGGTAAACGGCAAGAGGCAAAACCTGCAATTAAAAGAGTTGGTAGTAATGAACAAGAATTTTATTCAGTTGGTGAAGTTGGTGAGCCAAAGGACAGTGGTCCTGGTACAGATTTTTTTGCAATCACGAATAATTATGTTTCAATATCCCCTATTCAATCAGATTTAACAAACTACAAAGAAATAGATTTAATAAAAAAATGGATAAAATCACACCCTAATGAAAAATAAATTTAATTTTCTACTGGTATTTATTATAGTGCTAATTTCTGGATGCGCATCAAAAATACCAATTCCAGTTGAAGGAGAGGAGGTAACTAAAAAAGAAGAAAGGTGTCCTGATGTATATAAAGTGAAAAAAGGAGAGACACTATTTAGTATTAGTCTAATGTGCGGATTTAACTACCTAGATGTAGCAAAAGCTAATGGGCTAACTAAGCCATACAAAGTAAGAAAAGGTGACTTTATAAGATTCGACTTATTAAGGCAAACTGATCCAGTTAAAATAGAAGAACCAATTCAAAATAATGAGGTTGAAACAATCCCCTTAGATCAACAAGACTTAATAACTGAAGAGCCTCGGATTATTGCACCAGTTCAAATTAAAAGACCTAAAGTTATTCGTGAGATCTACTCCTCAAAAACTCTAAAAAAAGCAAATAAAATTGTTGCTACCCGTAAAAAATTATCAGAGGTTTGGGTAAGTCCTACAGATGGCAAAATAGTCTCAAATTTTGATATGTCATCTGGAAAAAAGGGAATTGAAATTCAAGGAGAATGGGGACAAGAAATTAGGGCCGTAACAAAAGGTAAAATTATCTATGCAGGGGAAGATTTAAAAGGTTACGGAAAACTTGTTATCTTGAAGCACGATGATGGAATATTAACTGTTTATGGCAGCCAAAATGAAATTCTTGTTACTGAGAACCAAATTATTAATGGCGGTCAAACCATAGGCACTATGGGAAGCTCGGCAACAGAAGAAATAAAATTAATCTTTGAAGTAAGGGATGGTGGAAAATCAATTGATCCACTTAAGTACCTTAAAAAATACTATTAGTTAAATTCTTTTTTATCTTGCTTTTTGTAATAGTCTTCAATAGTTGTCATATCAAAATCTCTCGCCCATTTTATAATTTCATCAAATGCAGGTGCGCCAATTTCACCTACCTGAGCATGAATACCAGCCCGATCTCTTATAACAAGTAATCCAGGAATTTTTTCTACTTGAAAATATTCTCCAATCTCAGGATCTTGTTCGGTATTAACCATACCAAAAATAATATCCTTATTTTTTTTTGCTGCTTCCTCAAAGATTGGCGTAAAATTCACACATGGCTCGCACCAAGGCGCCCAAAAATCAACAATTAAGAATGCATTCGATTCAATTGTTTTTTTAAAGTTTTCTTTTGTAAGTGCTACTAAATTTTTCATTTCTATCCTTAATTATTTCCATTTATTATTAAAATAAATTTCATTAAGAGCTTTTCTTTTTCTTGGTGACTTTTCTTTTTGCTTTTGCTCTTCTGTAAATTCACTCTCTTTTAAAGCTTGTCCGACAGCCATTATTGAGAGAATATCAAATTGTTCGGGAATATTCGACAAGTTTCTGATTTTTTCTTCATCAAAGCCACCCATTTGATGAGCCGAAAGACCTAAACTAACAGCTTGCAAGCAAATATTCTCTGCAGATGCACCTGTATCGTAGTGAGCCCATCGATTTGACTCCTTGTTATGATCAAAGACTTTGTTAGCACATATTGCAATTAATATTGATGAATCCATAGCCCAATTCTGATTTCCTACTGAAAGACAATTAAGCGCTCCAACCCATGGAGTTATATCTTGCTTTTGAAAAATAATAAACTTCCATGGTTGGTCTCCGTAACAGGAAGGAGCCCATCTTGCTGCTTCCAGAAGTGATAATAATGATTTATTGTCTATAATAAATTCAGGATTAAAAGCTCTTGGACTCCACCGCTCCGCTAATAATTTATTAATTTCAACTTCAGTATCGGCTAGTTTCTTCATTTACTGTCTAATTCCTTTTAAATAAATTATAGTTATTACATAGACCCATGCAATCATTATAATTCACTTTTTAGAAAAAAATAATCATCATTAAGATTAGTAAATGACTCATAATAAAATATATTTAGAATTTATGGAGCAAGCTTTAGAGCAAGCAAGATTATCCTTTTCTAAAGACGAAATTCCAGTCGGTGCAATTGTTGTATATGAAAATAAAATTATTGGTGTTGGTAGAAATATGTCAGTCTCAAAAAATAGTCCAATTGCTCATGCTGAAATAATTGCAATACAACAAGCCTCGAATCATCTAAAAAATTACCGCCTAGTTAACTGTGATTTATATGTAACATTAGAGCCCTGTATTATGTGTTTGGGAGCTATTTTTCATTCAAGAATAAATAGATTATTTTTTGGTGCCTGGGATACTAAAACAGGTGCTTGTGGAGGAAAGATAAATTTAGCAATAGACAAAACTCTCAATTATCATTGCACCACGACAGGAGGAATTCTTGAAGAACAATCAGCACAATTACTTCAGAACTTTTTTAGGGCAAAAAGAACAAAAAAAAACCGCGAATAAAAGTCGCGGTTTTTTTAATATAAATAAACTATTCTCTACCCATTAATGCCATTAATAAGTGTAATAAATGTACAAATAAATTATAAATGTTTAAGTAAAGAGCCAAAGTAGCCATAATATAGTTTGTTTCTCCACCTCTTACGATACGATTAACGTCGTATAAAATAAAGCCTGAAAATATTAGTACCGCAATAGATGAAATGGCTAATGATAGCGCAGGAATCTGAAAGAACATATTTGCTAACATTGCCAATATTAATAGAACAAGACCAATCATGAGAAATTTTCCCATCGATGAAAAATCTCTTTTAGATGTAGTTGCGATACCGGCTAAAGTTAAGAAAATTACCCCAGTTCCGCCAGCAGCTAGACTAACAATTTGCCCACCATTGCTCATACTAAAGGCTACTTGAAGAATTGGGCCAAGCATAATACCCAATAAAAATGTTAAACCAAGCAAAAATACTACGCCCATACTATTATTACGATTTTTTCTGATCAAAAAGAACATTCCAAAAATACCAGCAAGGGCGACTAGCATAAACATAATTGGGCTAGCTTGAGCGAAGCCAAAATTCATACTCATACCAATTAATGCTCCAATTACGGTAGGAAATAATGAAACACCTAATAGTGCATATGTATTTCTTAAAACTTTATTAGCGCCAGTTAAAGCCGACGAATTAGAAGCTATATTCATATTATTTTGCATAATTCTTTAAATCCTTTAATTTATTAATTAAGTACACCTAATAGGATAGGGCTGATAATGAAAAGTTTCAAGTAAAATCACAAAATATTTAATTATTTTGTAATGTTAATAATAAATTTTTGTACTTCTTTTAAAGATTGACCTTTGTAATTAACAGCTTTTACCTTATCTTTATTTAACCTCATTTTGTTAATCCTTAATAAAGAGCTATCTGAAACCTGCCATTCCAATTCATTTAAGAGTGAATCAACATCATTTGGTGAATTACAAACGAGGACCATGTCACAACCAGCATTAAGGGCCATTAAAACTCTTCTCTTAATATCCTTACTACAAAGAACAGCTGCATTCATACTCATATCATCACTAAATATAACCCCTTTAAATCCTAAATTTTTCCTAAGTTGTTGCTGAAGCCAGAAAGAAGATAGGCCTGATGGTATTTTATCGCAGGCAGAATAAATAATATGGGAAGGCATAATTCCAAACAAACCACTTTGTATTAGTGATTCAAAAATTTTCATATCCGCATTTCTTATCTCTTCAAAATCTCTGGGGTCAACAGCTTTTTCAAGATGTGTATCAGCTTTTATATAGCCATGCCCTGGAAAATGCTTACCTACTCCTTCCATTCCTCCATAATTTAAACCTTGATGAAGCGCAACAGACAATTCAATGATAGGATCAATATTATGGTGAAATGATCTATTACCAATAATTGAGCTATTGCCATAATCAATATCTAAAACCGGGGTGAAGCTAAAATCAATTTCAAGAGCCCCTAGCTCTTTTGCAATTAACCATCCTGTAAAATTAGCAATTTCTATTGCTTTACTCTTATCCTGATTATAGATTTTACCAATTAATCCCATATCCGGAAGAAGTGTAAATGACTTCCTAAACCTTTGTACTCTTCCCCCTTCATGATCTACAGAAATAAGTAAATCATTCCTTACTTCTCTGATGGCTAGAATTAATTCAGAAAGCTGATTTCGATCACTAAAATTTCTAGCAAAGAGAATAATCCCTCCAACTAAAGGATGTTTAATTCTTCTAACATCTTCTGGCTTTAGAGAAATTCCTTCGACGTCGATCATCAAACAAGTCATATATTTTTTCTTTTATTTAAAAATTAACCTTCTTTAATATCCCAATATTTATGGAGGTAATCACCAATAAAATTTATACAGAAAACCAAAGACATAATACTGATACCTACAAGCATAGAATAATGTGGGGAAACCAATAAGAAGCTCACACTATCCCTCATCATAGCACCCCATGAGGCATCAGGAGCTGGAATTCCTAGCCCTAAAAATGACAGGCTTGCTTCTGCAATAATAAGTCCAGCAATTGCATACGTTCCCTCAACAATTAAAGGAGTTCTAAGCGCAGGTAAGATATGTCGGATAATTTTCCAAGAATGTGAACCTCCCATTGATTCAGCTGCATTAATAAAATCATAATTTTTAATTAATAATGTTTGCCCTCTGGCTAATCTAGCATACCCAACCCACCCACCTACTGATAAGGCAATTATTAAATTTAACTTACCTGCAGGCAACATCGCAGCAAAAGCAATAGCAAGTAATATTCCTGGAAATGACATAAATAAATTAATAATGAAACTAATAAAGGTATCAAATCTTCCACCAAAATAACCTGCAAGTGTCCCTATCGTAATACCAATTACTGAAGTAAAAATAGTAACAAAAAATATTATCTCAATAGAGTTATGGAGTCCCTCCACAAGCCTAAAAAATATTGGCCTACCATAGTCATCTCTTCCAAACCAATTATCCATATCAGGTGGGGATAAAATCAATGCAGGCTCAATAAAATTATGATCAATACCCATTAAATAATCAAAAATAAAGGCAAAAAACCAGAAAATAACAATTAATTTAGCTAATAAATTCATATCACTTTAATTTAACTCTTGGGTCAACTAACCCATAAACGAACTCTGTTAACAAATTAATTCCAATATAAGATATTGCTATTATAAGAACACATGCCTGAGTAATTGGGTAATCTCTAGTTTGAATTGATTCAACCAATAATCTCCCAAGCCCATCCCAACTAAAAAGAGTCTCAGTAATAACTGCTCCAGATAAAAGTGAGCCAAACTGGAGACCAATAATAGTTACAATTGGTATTAAAACTAAACGAAATACATGGTTAATAATAATTGTCCATTTGTCTAGGCCCTTTGCTTTAGCAGTTCTTACAACATCAGAGTCGAGAAATTCAATCATACAATTTCTTGTCATTTTAATAATAATAGCTAATAAGCCTAATGCCAGGGTTAATGCTGGAAGAATAATTGAGGAAGATGAACTCATCCCATTAACCGGAAGCCAGCCCAACCATATTGAAAACAATATAATTAATAAGGGGCCTAAAAAGAAATGTGGTGCAGAAATAAATACTAAACTTATATTAATAATAATTTTATCAATGAATGTATCTCTATACATTGCCGCAGAAATTCCAGCGCTGATACCAAAAAAAATAGCTATTGAAAGAGCAGTAATAGCTAGTGTATAAGTATTCTTAATTGCTTCTAGCAATCTATCAATTACAGGCGTTTGATTAATAATTGAATATCCAAAATCTCCATTTATGATTTGAACAAATGACCTCCACAACTGAATGTAAATTGGCTGATCTAATCCTAACTGACTTCGTAATTTATTTTGATCTGCCAATGAAGATGATTCACCAAGCATAACTTGAATTGGGTCGCCAGGAATTAAGTGAAGCAATAAAGACGTTAATATAAAAATTCCTAATAGTTGAAATGCAATAAAAAAAAATTTTGAAAAAATATTATTCTGCATTAATAAAAACGTCTGTACCAACCTCTACATACTGATATAAGGTGAGGATGTCATTATTTGACATTCTAATACAGCCGTGTGAAGCAGGAGAACCAAGTAACTCCTCTTCATTAGTCCCATGAATATAAATAAACCTTTGCATAGAATCAAAATCTCCTAAACGATTAAAGCCAATTTCTTTTCCAGAAAGCCAAATAATTCGAGTGAGGATCCAGTCATCTTTTGATAATTGTTCGTTAAGATTCTTAGTCCAAATATCACCAGTGGGCCTCCTTCCTTCATAAACAGAATATATAGGATTATTTTCTCCAATTTTAGCCCTGATAGTATGATGCCCTAAAGGAGTTTTATTGCTTCCTTTTAGCTGTCCAATACCAGCTTTTGCAGATGAAATTTTATAAGTAAATTTTATCCTATCATCAAAAAGTAAAAATAAATTTTGCGATTTAATTGAAATAATAATCTGATATTTCATTATATTTTCTTAGCAGTCATAAGACCATCCCAGCTTCCATTAGAGTAAATTTTAAAATCTTTTATATTATCTCTATAGGCGGAGAAATTTCCTTCATACCATAAAGGTATTGAGCCAATTTTTTTTGATACCTCTAAAACAACAGGACTCCAATCATTATTTATTTTAGCTCTATTTATATAAAGATCCATAGATAAATCAGAATATTTTCCTCTATTTAATCCCTTAGGTGGAATAAAGTCAGAAGAAAAGATTTTCTCGTAAATTTCAGGACTTCTTATACCAACCCAAGTTAATCCATACAGCTGAAAATTACCTGACTGAATGTCTTGAAAGTAGGTTCCCCAATCAAGAGTTTTTATACTTAAGTCTATTCCAACCTCTGCTAATTGAGCTTGAATAATAGTCGCAATCTTTAATCTAAAAGGATCAGTTGAAGTTTTATATGTTAAATTAATTTTTCTATCTGGAGATAATTTACTTAAAATTTCTCTTGCTTTATTTGGGTTATATTCAACACCCTTAATATTGTGACTAGCCCAATGTTCAGGTGGTAATATTTGATCTGCAATACGAGTTTTGGCATTAAAAAAATATTTGGTAATTAAAGCACGATCAATTGACATAGCTAATGCCATTCTAAAATTATGATTTCCTAAAAGAGGATCCATAAAATTAAAACCAATATAAGAAACATTTACACCCTTTGTTAGTTGATGGCTTATATCACTTTGTTGAGTTAAATAATTTATTAACTCTAAAGGCAAGTCATTTTGAATAATATCAATTTCAGCATTAATAAGTTTAAGAGCTCTAACAGTTGGGTCTTTGATTTCAACTAATTCAAATAATTGATTATCTAAAATTCTTCTTATTTGGATATTAGGTTTATTCGAAATATATTCAAAAGGGCCTGACCCCATTGGCTGAGTTGAAAAACTATGACCATTCTCAATATATGATTTTGGTAAAATTGAAAATGATAATTTTGATAAGAAATTATGGTCTGATTTTTTTAATAAAATTTCAAATATATTTACTGAAATTTTATTTACAGCGCTAACGATTTTAAGTTCATTTGAATAAGGTGACGCTGATGAATTCATTAAATGTCTAATTGTAGAAATAATGTCATCAATTCCTAATATGGCTCCATTGTGAAAATTAGGAGGATTTTTAGTTAAAGTAAAACTAAACCTTTTACTAGAAATTTTCTTTATTTTTACAAGATCAGATCCGATTGTAAAATCCTCATTAAAAAAAATTAGTGGCGTATAAATAAGGCTACTTAATCTTTCTGATGCTGCATCTGATGAGAACCTTGGGTCTAAAGTTTGAGGCTTTTGAGCAATACCAAAATAAATAATCTCATCATTTTGACTATTTTTACAGCCTACAAAAATGGTAACAATAAAAAAAAGAATTCCTATTGATATAAAATTAAACTTATTCATTAAGCTCAAAAAGTGAAATTGACTCAACATGTGAGGTATGTGGGAACATATTTAAAATACCTGATTTTGTGAAATTGTAGCCTTTTTCATTAATTAATATATTGGCATCTCGTGCAAGTGTTGCTGGATTACATGAAATATAAACTATTTTTTTTGGTTGTATATCTGCATTAATTAAATTAACTAAATTAAGTGCGCCATCTCTAGGTGGGTCAATTAGCCATTTATCCGCTTTACCTAATAGCTTGATATCCTCTTGTTTAGCATTAAATAAATCAATCTTTATGAAATTAACATTTTTACTTAAATTGTTTCTAGTTGCATTCTTATGACCCGATTCAACTAAAGCATCATCACCCTCAACTCCAATAACAGATGAGCCAAATGTAGCTATTGGTAATGTAAAATTACCAAGTCCAGCAAAAAAATCAACAATAAGTTCATCTTTCTTTGGTTGTAATAATGCCATTGCTCTCCTTATTAAAACAAGATTGATAAATGGATTAATTTGAGTAAAGCTTGTTGGCTGGAAGAAGAAATGTAAATCAAATTCAATATTCGAATAAATTATTTCAGTATCCATTTCATTGACAAGTGGTTTTATAGTGTCGTAGCCTTTTGTTTGAGTCCAAAATTCAATTTTGTGAAAATCTTGAAATAATTTAAGACTTTTTATATCAACATCAGATAGCTCTTCTAATATTCTAACCACCATAATGTGTCTTTTTTGGTTTGAAGCATATTCAATTTGTGGAATTTTATCTTTTATTGATAGAGTATTAAATAATAATTGAAGCGGCTTTAACAGCATTGATATTTTTATTGGGACAACGGCACACATTTCCATGTCTGTTAGAAAATGTGACTTTTTTTCATTAAATCCAATAAGTACTTTATTTTTCTTTTTTACAAATTTCACACGAAATCTAGCTTTATGTCTGTATGAATCTAGTGGACCTGATATTGCCGATAAAATAGTTTCAGGTCTTACTTTTCCAACGTGCTTAAGTGTATCCTCGAATGCTCTTTGTTTGTATGCTAGTTGAGTAGATATTTCAAAATGTTGCATTGAGCATCCACCACAAATTCCATAGACTTTGCATATCGGCGCTACTCTTTGAGTCGACTCCTTAAGAACTTCTTCGGACCGTGCAAAAAGTATATTTTTCTTTTTTTTTAATATCCTGAAACGAACAGTTTCATTTATTAATGCGTTATCAACAAATATAATTTTTTCATTTAGATGGCCAATTCCTCTACCTTCGTTATCTATTGACGTTATCTCAATTGTATTAGATAAATCAGCTACCATTTATCTATTTCCAACTATGCTGGAAATATTCCAGTAGATAAATAACGATCTCCTCGATCGCAAGCAATAGAGACAATAATTGCATCTGGATTTTTCTTTGCAATTTCTAAAGCAATAAATAGTGCTCCTCCAGTAGATCCCCCCGAAAATATCCCCTCTGTTTTAGCAAGTGAACGGGCAGTTTCCTCTGCGTCAAATTGACTTACATTAAGAATCTCATCAATATTTTTATTATTAAATATTTTAGGTAGGTACTCTTCCGGCCACTTTCTTATACCAGGAATTTGAGCGCCCTCTTCCGGCTGTACTCCAATAATTCTAATTTTTGGATTCATTTCTTTTAGGTATTGAGATGTTCCAACAATAGTCCCTGTAGTTCCCATACTAGAAATAAAATGTGTTATTTTCTTTTCTGTATCTCTCCAAATCTCTGGTCCAGTCCCTTCATAATGTGCAAGTGGGTTGTCAGTATTTGAGAATTGATCTAAAACTAATCCCTTTCCTTGTGCGGCAATATCTGTTGCGGTGTCTCTAGCAAGCTCCATACTGCCTTCAGCTGTGGTTAGAATAATTTCTGCGCCGAATGCTTTCATAGTCTGACGTCTCTCAATAGACTGATTTTCTGGCATAACGAGAATCATTTTATAGCCCTTCATTGCTGCAACCATAGCTAAAGCAATCCCTGTATTTCCAGATGTTGCCTCAATGAGAGTATCGCCTGGCTTTATTTCGCCCCTTAATTCAGCATGCTTGATCATAGAATGTGCAGGTCTATCTTTAACAGATCCAGCAGGGTTATTACCCTCTAGTTTAAGATAAATACTACCCATTTCATTAGTACTCAGCCTCTGTATTTTTGCTAAGGGAGTATTTCCAATTGTCGACTCAAGTGTGTTCAAATTTTTTTAATCTTCAGAAAAGTAATAATTGCTATTGTTAGAAAAAGTAAATATCCCATTAAAGCTAACTGAGGCAGAGTGATCCCAATAAAATTCCAGTCAATATTTGAACAGTCCCCGGTACCTTTAAACAACAAATTCATTGCTTGGGTTAAAGGAAAATTCTCAAACATATAGTTTAAGTCTATCCCACATTCCGCAGGGACGGTAATCCACTTTTCCTGAATCATTATATGTCTGCCTGAGAAAACTATCCCAGTTATACTCGCCGTTGCTAGCATTAATAAATGGGCAATACGGGTTATAAAATTATGCTTAAGTAGAAGAAAAAAAACAAAAATAAAACCAATAACAATAAATATAATTCTTTGCGTTATGCACAGAGGGCATGGCTCTAATTCATAAATTAATTGAATTAATAAGGCAGCTCCTATCATAATGAAAGATAGAATTGCACCAAGTAGGTTTACTTTAGTGAATGATGTGAGATTTTTCATAGTTGTGCATATTTTTTCATATTAAAGACTTATAATTAAATTACGGTTAAATAATAAATAAACACCTCTATGATAAATGAAGAAGACAGTGATAGCCAAAAAATATTTTCTATTACAGAACTTAATAGAATGGTTAAGAATGCCCTTCAGCATAATTTTGAAATTATGTGGATTAAAGGAGAAATTTCAAATTTTATCTCAGCAGCTTCTGGACACTGGTATTTCTCTTTAAAAGATAGTCAAGCCCAGGTCAGGTGTGCCATGTTTAGAGGAAGTAACAATAAAATTGATTGGGCCCCTAAAAATGGTGACCTTATCGAAGCCAGAGTCCAAGTTGGGCTTTATGAAGCGAGAGGCGAATACCAGCTAAATATAGAATATATTCAACGAGCTGGAATGGGAGCGCTATTTGAAAAATTTACTCAATTAAAAAATAAACTTGAGTCTCTAGGTTTATTTGATGTTAACTCAAAAAAATCAATAGCTACTCACCCATCATCTATTGGGGTAATTACATCACCCGATGGTGCAGTAATAAAAGATGTTATTTCAACCCTTAGAAGAAGAAATAAGTCAGTATCTATTATTGTCTATCCGACTTTAGTTCAAGGAGAAGCCGCACCAGAAGGAATAATTAAAGCAATAAACATTGCAAATACTAGAAATGAAGTAGATACAATTATTCTTTGTAGAGGAGGAGGTTCAATTGAGGACTTATGGGCTTTTAATTCTGAGGCCTTAGCCTTTGAAATTTTTAATTCTTCTATTCCTATTATTTCTGCCGTTGGTCACCAAACAGACTTTACTATTTCTGATTTTGTTTCAGATATTCGAGCTGCAACTCCAACAGGTGCAGCAGAACTTATTAGTGAAAGTCTAGAACAAACAGTTATTCAAATAGAGACATATAAAAAAATAATGTCTGATATTATTAATGAAAGGTTACAGTCTTTATCTCAAAAAATTGATATATTAGAAAAAAGGCTTGTATCTCCATCTGAAAAGTTATTAATGCAGTTAGAGGTAACTACAAACCTAAGAAAAAGATTAAAATTTAATTTTGAAAAAAAATTAGAAAGTTATAAGAACAAAATTAATAGTTTAGAGCAAAACCTATTTCATCTGAACCCAAACTCTATTCTCTCAAGAGGTTACTCAATAATCTTTGATCAAAATAAAAATATTATTAATAGCAGTTCAAAGGTAACTTCAGATGATAAAATTAACATTAAATTTCACCACGGTAATGCGCAAGCAAAAATTATAGATTCCATTATTAAAAATATAGAATGAAAATATCACGTAAAAATAATTCTGGATTGTTTGTACTATCAGTTGCTGCCCTAGGCGTAGTATTTGGAGATATTGGTACAAGCCCACTCTATGCAATTAAAATGATCTTTAGTATTGGTAATAACATTCTGGCATTAAACAATGAAAACGTTCTGGGAATACTATCTCTAATATTTTGGTCTTTAGCGCTAATAGTCTCAATAAAATATATTACTTTTATTATGCGAGCTAATAATAATGGGGAGGGTGGCATTATGGCCCTCTTATCTCTAGCTAATAAAAATGCTAAAACACGAAGAAAAAAATTAATCATAATGATTATTGGAATGTTAGGTGCTTGTATGTTTTATGCAGACGGTATGATAACCCCAGCAATTTCAGTGCTCTCAGCTATTGAGGGAATAGAATTAGTTACCCCAACGTTTAGCACTTTTATTATTCCTATAACCCTAATAATTATATTTGGATTATTTTGGGCTCAAAGCAGAGGCACAAGTGCAGTAGGCTTTATGTTCGGACCAGTAATGCTTATTTGGTTTATAACACTTGCAGCCTTAGGTATATATAATATTATTCAGGCGCCATTTGTTTTAAATGCTCTAAACCCATACTACGCATTTTATTTTTTTCAATCTCAATTTAATGTCGCATTTATAACTTTGGGAGCTGTTGTATTATGTGTTACTGGAGCAGAATCGCTCTATGCAGATATGGGGCATTTTGGAAGAAATCCAATTAAGATTACTTGGTTTAGCTTTGTCTTCCCTGCCCTAGTTTTGAATTATTTTGGGCAGGGCGCTTTAATTATAAATGCACCCGAAAGTATTTCAAATCCATTCTATCTTATGTCTCCTGATTGGTTTACTTTTCCACTTGTTATTATGGCTACTTTTGCAACTATTATTGCCTCTCAAGCTTGTATAACAGGGGCTTTTTCAGTCTCTCGCCAAGCACTACAGCTTGGCTTCATCCCAAGAATGAGAATTGACCATACATCCGAAAATCAAGAAGGGCAAATTTACTTACCACGAGTTAATTGGCTTCTAATGGCCGGCGTTATGTCAGTAGTTCTTATTTTTCAGAGTTCTAGTGCATTAGCTGGAGCATACGGAGTGGCTATTACTATGAATATGGTAATTGCAACAATTCTTGCAGGATTTGTATTTATTGAAGTTTGGAAATGGGGGTGGATAAAAGCCTCGTTATTCATTGCAATATTCTTATCCATTGACCTTATTTTCTTTTCTGCAAATATTATTAAGGTCATTGATGGAGGTTGGTTCCCTCTTCTCATAGGTTCAATACTAATATTACTTATGACTACTTGGAAAAAAGGTCGGTCCCTTTTATACCGTAAGCTAAAGAATGAATCTATGGAAATATCCCCTTTCCTTCGCTCAATTAAGGGAAATTTAAAAAATCGTGTAGGTGGGACATCCGTTTTTTTAACGCCAAATCCAAAGGGCATCCCTCATGCATTACTTCATAACTTAAAGCATAATAAAGTAATACATAAAACAGTTATATTACTAACAGTTAGGTTTACAGACTCACCTCATATGAACTCAAAAGATTTGGTGACAGTTAATAAATTGCCTCATAATTTTTATCAAGTTATTATTAATTATGGATTTAAAGATAGAACAAATATTCCTAACGATCTTAAGAAATGCAAAAAATTTGGTTTAGATTTCGACCCAATGGATACTTCATACTTTATCGGTAAAGAAAGTTTATTTGCTCAACCAAGTTCAAACATGAATTATTTAAGAAAAAGAATATTTGTGACTTTATTTAGGAGCTCAGAAAATATTACTAATCAATTCCACTTGCCTGTTAATCGAGTTGTAGAGCTTGGCAGTCAGGTTGTAATATAAGGTAAATGTTTCAATGAAAATACTACTTATATTTTTAGTTTTAATTAGTGGTTGTGTAACTACAACTTCTAATACTGAATCTGATGTATCAAGAATGCAGTTTTTGTTGCTTCCAGAATTTTTAGCTATGAATTTGGCTGAAGATAGCTATCGTCAAGAAATTAAAAGTGCTGAAAAAAATAATAAGCTTAATAACGACAAAGAAGAGCTTGATAAAGTAAAAAGAATCACATACAGATTAATTGACCATATACATGTCTTTCGAGAAGATGCAATAAATTGGAAGTGGGAAATTAATATTCAAGATAGTGAGGAAGTTAATGCTTATTGTATGCCTGGTGGCAAGATAATGGTACTAACTGGACTTTTAAAAAAAACTGATGCTACAGAAGATGAAATTGCTGCTGTATTGGGTCATGAAATAGCACATGCACTAAGAGAACATGGCAGAGAAAGAATGTCGACTGCATTAGTTCAGCAGGTTGGAATTTTTGGTCTTGCATCATATATTGCCAATCAAGTTGAGGATAAAAGAGCTGCAAATGTTGCTATTCAGGCAGTTGCTTTAGGAACAACTTTATTCTTTGCGCTACCTAATAGTCGTGAACATGAAAGAGAGGCAGATAAAATGGGTATTGAACTAGCCGCTAGGGCTGGCTTTAATCCAATGGCAGCTGTGAGTCTTTGGCGAAAAATGGACCATCTGTCAAATTCTAAAGTTCCTGAGTTCATGAGCACTCATCCATCTAACGAAAATAGAATCGCTGACCTTACAGCACATGCTAAAAAATTAAAACAGCTTTACTTAGATAATAAGATTAACTAATAAAACAAACCCTATATAAAGTTAAACTAATGTAAAATTACCACCTTTTTTAATAAACAAAATAAAATACATATGACATCATTGCAAATAATAATTGAAGAGGCTTTTGAAAATCGCGCAGAAATATCTCCCAATAATGCTGATAATAAAGTTAAAGATGCTATCGAAGAAGTGCTCGATGGATTAAACAATGGAAAATTTAGAGTTGCATCAAGAATTGATAATTCTCAGGAATGGGAAACACACCAGTGGCTAAAAAAAGCAGTTCTGCTTTCATTTAGAGTCCAAGATAATTATGTTATGCCAACTGGCTATACAAATTTTTTTGATAAGGTAGAGTCAAAATTTAATAATTTTTCTGAAAATGATTTTAAGAATGGTGGTTACCGAGTAGTTCCAAACGCAATTGCTAGAAAAGGAAGTTTTATAGGAAAAAATGTTGTTCTTATGCCTTCCTATGTAAACATAGGCGCATATGTTGGTGATGGAACGATGGTCGATACATGGGCAACTGTTGGTTCCTGTGCTCAGATCGGTAAAAATGTTCATTTATCAGGTGGAGTCGGTATTGGTGGGGTTCTTGAGCCAATTCAAGCAGGTCCTACAATAATTGGAGACAACTGTTTTATTGGGGCTAGATCAGAAGTGGTAGAAGGGGTTGTTGTTGAAGATAATGTAGTAATTTCAATGGGTGTTTATATCGGACAATCGACCAAAATTTTTGATAGGGAGTCCGGTGAGGTAACTTATGGACGAGTACCAAAAGGGTCCGTCGTTGTCTCTGGAAATCTTCCTTCAAAGGACGGAACATATAGTCTATATTGTGCAGTTATTGTAAAAAAAGTCGACGAAAAAACTTTAAGTAAGGTAGGGATTAATGAATTACTAAGAGGGATATAACTTGCTCCAAGTCTATGGGATAAAAAATTGTAATACAGTCAAAAAATCACTTGATTGGTTGAAGGAAAATAATTGCCAATATGAATTTTTTGATGTTAAAAAAGGTCTATTGAATAAAATTCTTATGGAAGACTGGATTCATAGTATGAAAAGTAATTACACATGGGAAAGCCTTGTTAATAAATCTGGTATTACCTGGAAACAATTAAGTGATAAAAATAAAAATGGGATAGTAACCTCAGATGATGCTATCAAAATTATGTTAAGTAAGCCAACAATAATGAAGAGGCCTGTAATTACTAAAAAAGGAAAAATAATTGCAATAGGGTTTGATATAAATTTATACGAAGAAAAAATAAAATGAGCAAAACATTCAATATTGCCAAGGAATTAATTTCTAAAAAATCTATCACGCCTAATGATGCTGGTTGCCAAGATTTACTTATAAAGCACTTAACTGCACTTGGTTTTTCTATAGAAAATATGGATCACGGTGATGTAAAAAATTTCTATGCAAAGCGTGGAAAAGATTCGCCATTAATAACTTTTGCTGGTCACACCGACGTAGTTCCCCCGGGGCCAGAAGATAAATGGCTAAGCCCTCCATTTGCCCCAACAGTAAATGACAATAAACTATACGGACGTGGCGCCGCCGATATGAAGTCATCGCTAGCTGCTTTTATAGTCAGCATAGAAGAGTTTATAGCCGACAATCCAAATCATCCAGGATCAATTGCACTTCTAATTACATCTGATGAAGAAGGTGCTGCAATTGATGGAACTGTAAAGGTTATTGAAACATTAAAAAATAGAAATGAAAAAATTGATTATTGTATTGTTGGAGAGCCAACTAGTAACTTGAAATTTGGCGACACTGTCAAGAATGGCAGAAGGGGTTCATTATCTGCAAAATTAATTGTTAAAGGAATTCAAGGGCACATTGCATACCCTGAGCTTATAAAAAATCCAATTCATGATGTAGCACCGTTAATTGATGATTTAGTCAATACAGTTTGGGATGAAGGGAATGAATATTTTCCTAAAACATCATGGCAAATTTCAAATATCAACGGAGGGACAGGAGCTACAAACGTTGTTCCTGGTGAAGTTGAAGTCCTTTTTAATTTTAGGTATTCAACTGAAAACTCTGCAGAGTCTTTAAAAAGTAGAGTTGAGGCCACTTTAGACAAATATAAAATAAACTACGAGATTTATTGGGAACATTCTGGAAAACCTTATTTAACTGAGAAGGGGCTTCTTGTTAATAAGCTTTCAGAAGCCATCAATGATGTACTGGGCGAAAAGCCTGATATTTCTACTACTGGGGGAACTTCAGACGGCAGATTTATTTCTACTATTTGCGACCAAGTAGTAGAGTTTGGCCCTATCAATGCATCAATCCATAAAATCAACGAACACGTCAATGTAGATGATATAGACCGTCTTAAAGATATATATAAATTAACATTAGCGAAAATTTTACTAGATTAAGAACCTTACCTCTGAAATTTTTTTTCTCTTCGTTTCTTGTGTTGATCTATCTGAGGCTTTATAAAGTTATTTGATTCTATTTCACACGATTTCAATAAGCTGATTACTTCGTTCTGCTTTAATTCAACATACATCCCTCTTTTTAAGTGTGAGGGTAAAATTGTATCTCCAAACCTAACTCTAATTAATCTGCTAACCGTTATTCCAAATGATTCAAACATACGCCTAACCTCTCTATTTCTGCCTTCTTTTAATGTTACGCGATACCATCGGTTTGCTCTTTCTCCTCCTTCAAAATAAATTTTATCAAATTTTGCTAAGCCATCTTCAAGTTCAATTCCCTTCCTAAGAACATTCATTTGCTCCTCACTTAATTCCCCTAAAATTCTTACAGAGTATTCTCTTTCAATTTCATATCTTGGGTGCATTAATCTATTAGCAAGCTCACCATATGAAGTAAAAATAAGTAATCCAGATGTATTAAAGTCTAATCGTCCAATAGAAATCCATTTTGATCTTTTTATTCTAGGCAATCTTTCAAAAACAGTTACCCTTCCCTCTGGGTCATTTTCAGTAACCAACTCCCCCTCAGGCTTATGGTAAATTAAAACACGAGGAAGTATATTCTCCTCTTTTAGGCGTACAATTTTTCCATTAAATGTAATTTTATCGCTATTAAGTACAGGTTGTCCCAAAATAGCAACCTCATTATTTACCTTAACTTTTTGCTCTGAAATTGCTTTTTCAATTTCCCTTCTTGATCCGTAGCCAGATTGCGCTAATACTTTATGTATTCGAATACCAACATTACTCTCGCGAGATGAGGCTAGAGAAGTCTTATTTTTTTTTGATGTGGCCATCTAGCTTTCTTGTATTGAGTCAATATTATCTTGTGCTGGCTCGTCAATACTATTGTCATTTGTAAACTGATTTATATCTGGTAATTCAGTTATTGAAAGCATTCCAAAATCATCTAGAAAATATTTAGTTGTTGAGAACAATGAAGGCCTTCCTGGAACTTCCTTCTGCCCAATAATTTCGACCCACTCCCTCTCTATAAGCTGTCTTAATGCATTAGGATTTAGTGATACACCCCTAATTTTCTCTATGTCACCTCGAGTAACCGGTTGACGATAGGCAATAATAGCTAGGACCTCCATAACCATTCTTGAATACTTCATTACTCTATCTGGATTTAATCTCATCAATGCTTCAGAAAATGATGGAAGAGCTTCAAAGCGATAGCCTGATGATGTCTGGGTTAAATTCATTGCTTTATCATGCCAATCGGTCTTAACTTCATCAAGTAACATTCGAATTGTTGATCTTTCAATTTTCTCTATAAATAATTTTTGAAAATCATCAATGGAAAGAGGCCTATGGCTTGTTAATAAGGCAACCTCTAATAATTCTTTTATTTTCGTTGTTGAATCCATCACGAATTTTCTCTTTGAAGATATATTGGAGAACATGGCTCTTGCTGATTAATTCTAATGAGCCTTTCTTTTGTCAATTCTAGAATAGCTAAAAAACATACTACAAGTTTAGGAATTGGATCTTTTTCTGCATTAAAAAAACTTGAAAACTCTACTAAATCTTTTTCTACTAAAGATTTGAGGATTAGGGTCATATGCTCCCTAACAGATAATTCTGAACGGGATATTTTATGGTTATCAAACTGTTTTGCTCTTTTAATTACGTTTTTCCAAGCATTAAATAGCTCATCAACTGACACATTAGGATATGTTATTTCTGAAATTTTCTCAAAATAAGCATTAGCCACTATTCTGTCTTTACCAAGTTGGGGAATTTTCTCCAATTCTTGTGCAGCAGACTTCATCAATTCATATTCAACTAACTTTCTTACAAGCTCTGCTCTTGGATCTAACTCCTCCCCTTCAACTGATTCTGGGACTGGTAAAAGCATCCTTGATTTTATTTCAATTAACATTGCCGACATTAGTAAATAATCTGCAGCTAATTCAAGTTTTATAGCCTTCATCTTTTCTACATAAATCATATATTGTGAGGTTAGATTAGCCATCGGGATATCAAGAATATCGATATTATTTTTTCGGATAAGGTACAACAATAAATCTAGAGGGCCCTCGAATGAATCTAGATAAATTTCTAAAGCGTCAGGTGGAATATATAAATCCTGTGGAAGCGAAACTATTCTCTCTCCATATACTTTTGGTAGCAATTGATCTTTATCTAGCTGATTGTCCACTAAAAGTTAACTCCCATTACTTTACGTACATCCCTTATTGTATCTCTTGCTATTTTTTTTGCTTTCTCACAACCATGAGCTGCAACACTTCTAATTAAATCTGGATTATTTTTATAGTGCTTTAATTTATCTTTATAGACTTTAGATTCTCTATTAAATGAAATGGCATTAGATTCCTTATTTATCAATTTAAATTCTGGCTCAATAAGTATCATTTTACCTCCACCCTCTAAATAACCGAGTAGCCTCTCTTTATCACCAAGACTTAAAACCTGTTCATCTTCAATTAATGATTGAGCAGATTCTAAAACCTGTTCATCTCCTGTTGCCAAATATGAAGCTCGTAATTCTTCATATAAATGGCTCTTTTTTGTGCCAAGTTTCTCTATAGCTAATTTAGCTTTTTCTTGATAACCGATATCCTTACCGTATAAATTATTAAATTCCTTAACAATATTTGAGGTTAATTTTACAAATGGTATTTTATTCTTAGATCCTGCTATCTGAGTAGCTCTGTAAAGCAAAACATCTGTACTTCGCATTAAATCTTGCCCTAAATTGCCTAAAGTTAAAGCCTTTTTCTCT
>TARA_B110000003_G_scaffold247928_1_pt1 | contig 32133 bp, 31 predicted proteins | sample TARA_B110000003 | Tara Oceans TARA_B110000003 (sample SAMEA4396424) | marine metagenome | biome: Westerlies Biome; feature: [SRF] surface water layer (ENVO:00010504); material: water (ENVO:00002006), including particulate matter (ENVO:01000060) such as... | depth 5 m
CTCGTAGCTGTTGGATGTCAAAATTATGATGATCAGTTTGATAGTCTAAATGCTGATATTGCAGCATTAACCACTAAGGTGAACGGACTAGATGCTGGCGTTGCTGCTCAAGTTACTGCAGTAGCTGCTTCTGTTGCTAATTTAGCAACTCAAGTAACTGCTCTAGGAAACTCAGCACTTACTACTACTGATCTAACAACTGCTTTGTCTGGTGTATTAACCAACCTAGCAACAGTTCAATCAGAACTAACTGCTTTAGACTCATCTGTTGCAACTTCAATTGCTGGAGTTAATACAACTGTAGCTGCATTATCTACTCAGCTTACCGCTGTTCAATCTTCTGCTTTAACATCTGCTGATGTTGCTGCACTTTCAGAAGTAACAGATTTGAATGCTGAAATAGTTACTATACAAGCTGCCCTTGATGAGTTACTTGCCGCTCAGGCATCTGTCCAAGGGATTACAATAACTAACCAAGCTACGCTTGATTACGTTGAAACTCTTATTGAAACTGATGGTACTCCAGCTAATTATATAGTAAATGGAGACGTTTTAATTTCGGCTGCAACTGCTACAGGTTACGATGCAGGATATATCGAAGCAATTTCTAAAATAACAGGAACTCTTGCTTCTGTTATAGGAACTGTAACTGTTACAACTGGATCTGCTACAACTGCTTTAGATATTGCTCAACTTACATATGTAAGTGGAGATTTATCTATAACAGGTAAAATGCCATCAGGATTTGTTGTTTCTACTGCTAATAGTTTAGCTTTAAATGTTAATGAAGCTGATATTACTCTAGCTTCTTTAACTTCTGCTGCGGGTGGTGTTAGAATTACTGCAGGAACTACAACTGTTACTAATGTTTCAATTGCAAACTTAACTAATGGTGCTGTTACTACTGGTGCAAATGCACTAGTATTAGCAAATGCTGATGTTGATCTTGGAGCGGGACATCCTGCAACAACAACAACTGTGAAAAGTTTAATAGCTGGAAATGCGACTGATGCTTTAACAGGAGCTACTTTAACAATTACTGGTGCACTTACTTTAGGTTCTAAAGTTGTTACTGGAACTACTATCGATGCAGGTGGAGCTGTTACTCTATCTAGTGGTGTTACTGGTTCTGCTTTAGGGGCATCTACAATTACTTCAGGAGGAGATATTTCAATTGCTGCACTTACTTTAGGTGCTACTGGAGCTCCTGCTTTATCTATTACTTGTGATGGAGGATCTGGATCAGTTACATTAGGCGCTACTTCCACAGCTGCTGCTTTGACTGCTACTGCTTCTGGTAGTACTGTTGATGCTGGAGCTCTTGCAAATATTGCAGCAGGTCTTACAACTCTTAATGGAACGGCTGTAACATTAACTGGTTTATCATCAAACACTGGTGGTTTAACTGTTAGTACTGCTACATCACTTGATATGCCTGCTTTACAAAGTTCAGTAGGAGCAATCACTGGTGCTGCTGTTACTTCATTATCTGCACCGTTACTAACTACTGATGGAACTGTTAATATAGCTGATTTAGCCACTATTGCTGTTAAAGCTTTTGGTGCACAAGCAGATTTGGCTGACATAGCTACAGTTGCAAACTTAACAGTTACTGAACAGGATGTAACTTTAGACTTGACTACTGCTGTTAAGCTGGTAACACTTAATTATACTGGTAAAGCAATTGCTGCAGGAGCATCAGGAAATGTTGCTGAAGCTACTGATTTAACAATTAATCATTTAACTGCTGCAAGTTCATTAACTACTGTTTCTTTAGCTGGTGGTATGGATAATGTTGTTGTAAAAGCTCCACTACTGACTTCAATCTCAACTGGAGGATTTATCAGAACCTTTACTACAACTGGTACAGCTTTAACATCGGTTTCTGTTGGCCACCAAGGACTTAATGGTGGTGTTCCAAGTGAAATTAGTATTAAAAATACTAAAATTCTTTCTCTTGATTTATCAGGTTTAAAATGGATAGGTGGAATAGCTGTTACTGGAAATACTTCATTAACTGCTATTACAATGCCTTCTGCAACTGCCGCTGCTGATAATGCAAATGTTGCAACTACTGGTCGTGTTACTGTTACTATAACAGGAAACAAATTATCTGGTGCTTGGGATAATGCTGTTGCTGCTTCTGGTGCTAACCTTTATGCAGAGGGAACATTCTCAACTGCACCTGGTATTACTGGAGCTAAAAATTGGTTATCTGCTTTAGTTAGTAATGTAGTTATTGCTACTGCTTCTGTTACATACTCTATTGGGGTTGACGATGCTGAAGCTGCTATGAGAGCTAATAATGCAGTTTCAACTGCTCTTGATGGAGATAATCCACAGTACATTGATAATGCTGCTGAATTAGCATTACTTCCTAACTAATATTTAGGAGAAAATATTTCTCTTAAATATTTAAAAAGAGATTTATAATAATAAAACCCCCTCAATTTGAGGGGGTTTTTAATTTATATAATTTGTTGTTTACTATTGCTTAATTAACAGTATGATTATTGAGCTTATAATTAAAAACCCAATTGGAAGAATAATTGATGTTTTCCAATGAGAAAAACTTCTATTTAAAAGTAGATGATGTAAATGATTGTTGTCAGGCTTAAAAGGAGAGGTCTTGTTTTTAGTCCTAATAATAAACACTCTAAGTAAATCAGTTAGAGGATATAATAATATAAGAATACTTAGTAAAGGCTTGTTAAAGGAGATACTTAAACTATAGTCAGACCCCAGAAAATAAAAAGTATAAATAGCAACTATAGTTCCTAAAAACAGGGATCCTGCATCACCTAGAAACACTTTGTTGTTGCTCTTAAAGTTATAAAAATATAAAGGGATTAAGCTAGCAAGAGTTAAGCTTCCCAGAGCAAATAAACTTGAATTTCCAGAATGAAAAAATTCAAAAAGAAGTAAGATTTTAAATACTTCAGTTAAGGCGAGTCCATCAATTCCATCTATAAAATTGATGCTATTTACAATAACTAAAAAAACAAAAATGGTAAATAATTGAGCAACAATTCTTGGGATTTCCTCAAGCCCTAAAACACCATGAAAATTATCAATTACAAAACCTTGATCAATGATCATTTTTGCAACAATTATTTGAATAAAAAACTTGAGTTTAAAGTCAGCACTATAAAAATCATCGTATACACCAATTACAAACATCAAGCTTATTGGGACAAGTAATGAAAAGTCGTAGGGTTCCAATCCAATAATATACCAGAGAAAGCTCAATAAAAAAATGGATAGAAAACTGGAGATTCCACCTGTTCTAGTTGCCTTTACGTTATGTGATGACCTTTGATTTATTTGATCAATTTTATTTAAACGAAAAAATAACTTTTGTATCATGGGAGCTATAAAAGCGGAAATCATAATAACAATAAATAAAGTTTGTAAATTCATTCGATAAAGGTATAAATTATCTTTTTGTGTTAAAAAGTCTTATTTTTGAATAAATTATAAAGCATAATATGGCAGGTAAACTAAGTGTTGATACTAAAAACTTTATACCTTCTATTTTAATTGTAGCCTTTCTTCTTGTTGGTTTTGTTCCAAATCTTCAAGCTGTAGACAAAGTTTCTCCTCAGTGGGTTTATTTTACTATAGTTAATATTTTATCAGTAATCTATCTATTTTTAAATAGAGATAGGTTTGAGACAGTTGTTAAGAAAGTATTAACTACAGGGATATCACTTTTTTTTATCGTTTTTTTTGTTTGGGCGAGTCTTTCATATTTCTATTCAATTAATAATATTGAGGCTCTCGTTAATATTCCAAGGCATTTAAACACACTATTAATGTATCTGTTTATTGGAATATTTATTTATGATATTAAAGAAAAGAATATACTGATTTCCTGGTTTATCACCCTGTTACTTGCAATTGAAGTATACGCTGTTTTTACTCAAGCAATGGATATGATAGCTACAACCGGCTCTATTTATGCTGATAATTTGAAGGGAGTTACAGCAAATAGAAATATTACTGCTTTTTCAATTGCTTTAAAAATTCCGTTTGTTCTTTACTTAATTGAAAACATAAAAAATAGATATTTTATTTTGACTTTATGTATTCTTATTTTCTTTAGTCTATTAGACTTATCGATGATATCAAGCAGAGCATCTTTTATAGGAGTTGGATTAATTTTCATTGGATATGTTTTTTTTCAGATCTACAAATATTTAAAAATTGAAAAAAATAAAAAGGGATTTTTAAATATTGGGTTCTACTTAGTTCCTTTAATTTTTGCTATTGTAGTGAATCAAGTATATTTCTCAAAAAAAGGAGTAGATGCGATAGAAAGAGCTAGTACAATTGCTATAAATACTTCAGATGATTCCATATCAAAAAGATTAAGATATTATGAGGATGTTTTAACTCATATGTTAGACAATCCAATTTTTGGAACAGGTATTGGAAATTGGAAGTTTGAATCAATCAAATATGATCGTCTTCAAATAGACGGATATATAGTTCCGTATCATGCTCATAGTGATTTTATTCAGTTGGGAGCCGAACTAGGGTTTATCGGATTTTTTCTGTACGTTTTTATTTTTGTGAGTGCTATTTATTTCACATATTATATAATATTCAAATCTAAAATTGAATCCAAAGATAAAATATTTTCATTTTTTTTAATTATTTCATTGGGGGTATATCTAATCGATGCAAATTTAAATTTTCCAATTGCAAGACCACAAGAATTAGCACCCATGGCGCTAGTTTTAGCATTAATAAACTTTTATTTTATTAGTTCTAAAAATGAAGTTAATCTAAGTAAAAAAATTGTTTCTTTTTTTAAAATGGGTTTTCCAATAGGATCTTTTCTTTTGCTGCTTCCAAGTCTTTTTATAACTCAAAAAACATATTCTTCTCAGATATCACAAATGATTATTTTAAATGATTTTAACACTGATCAATTCAATATACCTCTAAACAAAATTGAATCAATAATTCCATCTATTCCTAATGTAACAGTGACTACTATCCCTATGGACGCTATTAAAGCTAGATACTATTTTCACTATCAAAAATATGAAAAAGCTTTGGAATATGCTTTAAAGAGTAAAGCTGCGAATCCATATTTGCATTACGGAGATATAATTGCTTCTAAAATTTATAATATTAATGGTGATTCTGAAAAAGCAAAACAATTTGTAAGGAATGCTTTTTTTGGAATGCCAAACAATAATCTCCATATTGGAGAATATTTAAAAATAATTTTAGAGCAAAAAGATGATGATGCTTTGGAAGATGCATATCCGTTATTGACATCTACAAATAAAATTAATGGATGGAAGTCATACCTAGTTGCAAAATCAGGATTAACTCCTGCAGGAGATCAAATTTTTATAAAAAGAGCAGAAAAAGCTCAAAAACTCTTTCCTTTTGATGATGAATTTCGAAAAATAGTTAAAACTGCCAAAATTGGTCTTGATAGAATTAATCAAGCTTATGCTCAAAGTCAACAAGCTCAAAATAAATATATAGAACAATCTTTTGATGAAGCTGCTAGACTTTACGACATATCTATTAATCTAGATCCATATGAGTATTCTTACTATGAGAATTCAGCCCTTTGTTATTATTCGATCAATGATTTAGATAATGCGTTAACTCGAATAAATAAAGTTGTAGATGAAATGAATCCTTTAAATGGGAAGTGTGAATATATTAAAGGATTAATTTATTTAAAGCTTGGCGTACTTACTGATGCATGCCAATTATTTGAAACTTCTGTTTCTAGTGGTTTTGAAACTGCTCAAGAAGTTAAAAAACAATATTGTAAATAAATTTTGATTTCTAAAATAAATCAAGTACTTTTGGTACTTAATTAATATTAATATTTAAAACATTAGGTAAATTCATAAACAACTCAGTTAAATTTAAAATTAAATTTAACTGAGTTTACAAATGTTTTTTAATTTAAGTTAAGTATCTATGAAGTGGTTTGTCCTATACACAAAACCTAACTTTGAAATTAAGGTAACCAATTCCATCAATTCAATGGGAATTGAAGCATATTGTCCTGTTTATCATCAGATCAAGCAGTATTCTGATCGTAAAAAAAAGATTATTAAACCACTTATACCTTCATATATATTCTTAAAATTACCCGAAGAAAATCGAAATAAGATTTTTTCAATTCCAGGAGTAGTTCGTTACCTATTTTGGCTTGGGAAGCCAGCTCAGGTAATGGAAAAAGAAATAGAGTTGTTAAAAGGAAATTTAAATGATAATTATGATGAAGCTTTAATTTCTCAATTAACAAAAGGAAAAGAGTATACTATTACATCAGGGCCTTTCAAAGGAAGAACTGGCACTGTACTTAATGTTTTAAAGAACAAATTAAGATTAGAGCTTCCTAGTTTAGGGTTATTCATTACTCTAACTAGAAGAGCTGCTTAATTTTTATAAGTAAAATTGTTTAGTTTGTTTTTGTGGCAGACCAGGCGAAGCAGTAAATATTTTCAATTATGGTTAATAAAAATTTCAGATATTATAATCCATGTTAGGTGAGCTAATTACCTCAAAAACTAGACTTCGGCTATTAATTAAATTTTTTGTTTCACAAGCAAATAGAGGTTATTTAAATGGTTTAGCAACTGAAATGGGTGAATCAACAAATTCTATCCGAAAAGAATTGAATCACTTACAAGGTGCAGGATATTTAGATAAAATTAAAATTGATAATAAGGTTGAGTATAAAGCTAATACTAAACACCCGCTATATGATATTTTAAGAAAAATTGTTTTAAAGCATTTGGGTTTAGAAGATGTTGTTGAAAAAGTTTTAGAGAGAATGGGGGCAGTAAAAGAAATCATTTTAGTGGGAGATTATGCTCTAGGCAAAGATTCTGGAAAAATTGAAGTCTTTTTAATTGGAGAGCAATTAAATATGAACTACATAGCTCAATTAGAAGAAAAAATAGAAAAATTAATAAAGCGTAAAATCAGTTTTTACCTGGCAACAAAATTTTTAAGTGACCAGTCACATATTATATTGTTTAACGAAAAAGACACTAAATGATTTCTATTGAAAGTGAAGAACGACCTTGGGGTCGTTTTTATGTATTACATGACGAAACATCCTACAAATTAAAAAGAATTGAGGTTGATCCTAAAGAAAGACTTTCATATCAGTATCACCTTAAGCGTTCTGAAGTATGGACTATTGTTGAGGGAACAGGAACCATTACCTTGGATGGTATTGTTAATGAATACGTAACTGGGAAAACAATCATAATACCACAAGGTGTTAAACATCGAATAGAAAATAAAGGAATCAAAAAAGTAGTATTTATTGAAGTTCAAACTGGAAGTTACTTTGGAGAGGATGATATCGTGAGACTTGAAGATGATTATAATCGAACTTAAATGAAATCTAAAGCAATTATTGTTTCAGGATATTTTAATCCTCTTCATAAAGGACACATTGATTACTTTCATTTAGCCAAGGCAAAAGGTGACCGACTTTTTGTAGTTGTAAATAATGACCATCAAAGAAACCTAAAGGGTTCCAAAGAATTTATGTTGGAACAAGAACGTGTTTTGCTTGTAAAGGAACTTACTGTTGTGGATCAAGTATTTTTATCAATAGATCAAGATAGAACGGTTTCAAATACCCTAGAAAAGATACATAAACAGTATTCAGGATCTTTTGAACTATTCTTCGCTAACGGCGGAGACCAAAACAATGAAAGTATTCCTGAGAGTATTATTTGTCAAAAAGTTGGCATAAAACTTTTAGACGGTTTGGGAGATAAAATTCAATCCTCTTCATGGCTTTTAAAAAAATAAAATGCAGATAAAAAATATTTGTTGTATAGGTGCAGGATATGTTGGAGGACCAACTATGGCAGTAATTGCTTTGAAATGTCCTCACATAAAAGTTACTGTAGTTGATTTAAATGCGAAGCGCATTGCTGCTTGGAATGGTCCTTTAGAAAACCTTCCGATTTATGAGCCTGGTTTAGAACAAGTGGTTGCAGAGGCTAGAGGTAAAAATTTATTTTTTTCAACTGAAGTAGATCAAGCAATTGATTCAGCTGAAATGATTTTTATGGCCGTAAACACTCCAACTAAAACTGAAGGGGAAGGAGCCGGAATGGCTGCTGATTTAAGATATGTAGAAGCTTGTGCAAAAAATATTGCCAGAGTAGCTAAAACAGCAAAAATTATCATTGAAAAATCAACTTTACCGGTTCGTACAGCAGAAAAAATTAAAGAAATTTTAGATAAACAAGGAAATCAATTGAACTTTGAAATCCTTTCCAATCCTGAATTTTTAGCTGAAGGAACCGCTATCCAAGATTTATTTAAATCAGATCGTGTTTTGATTGGTGGAGATCAATCAGAAAATGGACAAAAAGCCGTTAAAGCTTTGGTTGATATTTATGCCAACTGGATCCCTAAAGAAAAAATTTTAACGACTAATGTATGGTCTTCTGAACTGGCAAAGTTAGCATCTAATGCAATGTTAGCTCAACGAATTTCATCTATTAATAGCCTCTCAGCAATCTGTGAAAAAACAGGAGCAAATATTAACGAGCTGTCCAAAGCGATTGGAATGGATCACAGGATTGGACCCAAATTTTTGAAAGCATCGGTTGGTTTTGGTGGAAGTTGTTTTCAAAAAGATATTTTAAATCTTGTTTATCTAAGTCGACATTATGGGCTGGAGGAAGTAGCTGAATATTGGCATCAAGTTATTAAGATTAACGATTATCAAAAAAATAGATTTACTAAAAAAATAATAGATGCTTTTGATGAGTCTGAAGCAAATAAAGGAGTTACACTGCTAGGTTGGGCATTTAAGTCTAAAACTAATGATAGTAGAGAATCTCCATCAATACATGTTGCTCATGAGTTAATTCAATTAGGATTTAAAATTGATATTTATGATCCGAAAATATCAAAAGAAAAAATAATTTCAGACTTAACAGAATTATGGAAATCTAAACTTTTTACAGTTAGTGAAATAATAAAAAAACTGAAACAAATTCAAATTCATCCTAACGGACCTAGTTCTTTTAAACATAATTCATTGATTGCAATTTTAACGGAGTGGGAAGAATTTAAAAAATATAATTGGAAAAGTATTTTAAAGACTAAAAAAGTTTTTGATGGAAGAAATATTTTAAAAAACTCTAATTATACGATCGGAATATAGATGAAGGAAATTTTAATTAAACTAAGTTTTATTATATCCAAAAAAAATCTTAAAGGACTTCTTTTTCTTTCTGGTTTTTTACTTTTTGGTATGATTTTAGAAATCTTAGCTTTAGCAATTATACTTCCAACAATTACAACGATTTTGGAACCTAATTCAATTAGAGAAAATAGTTTTCTAACTAGTTTAAAAGAAATTATTAATATTTCAGATGAAAATCATTTTATTTATTTCTTTTTAACCACTGTCATCTTAACATATTTAATTAAAACTATTTTTTTTGTTGTTCTAGTATATAAACAATCTCGATTAATAAATAATATAATTGCTTCAATCTCTAATAATTTACTCACTAAATATTTAAATCAATCATATTATTATTTTTTAAATAAATCTTCTGCTCAAATAATAAAAATTTTTCAAGTCGAAATTAATTATATATCAACATTTCTTTTGGCTTTAATTACTCTTTTCATAGAAGTTTGTCTTTCTTTTTCAATAATTGCTACGCTATTATATATTGAATTTGTTGGAGCCATATCAATTGGTTTGTTTTTTACAATTTTAATCTTGATTTTCTTCAGGTTTTCTAAAAATAAATTACAAATTTGGGGAAGTATAAGAGAAAAAATAGATAGCTACAACTCAAAGATCATAATAGAATCGATATCAGGAATTAAAGAAGTTTTATTACTCGGAAGAAAAAGATATTTCATTGATTCATTTATTGAGAATAATCTTTTTAAAACAAGAATGAATACAAATCAGGGAACAATTGTTCAAATTCCAAGATATTTATTAGAGCTAATAACCATAATTGGTTTAGTTATTTTTATTTTTATTTTAATTTATCAGGGTAAAGAAACTAATCAATTAGTTTCTGTTTTGGGTGTTTTTGTTGCCGGATCATTTAGAATTATTCCATCTTTAAATAGAATATTATCCAGCTTACAGCAATTGAAATTTTATAGACCTGCTCTTGAAGAAATTTTTAAAGAGTTTAAAAGTTTTGACTCACCAACTTTAGTAACTTCTTTTAATAGTCAAAAACTTATTTTTAAAAATAAAATTCATTTTGAAAAGTTAAGTTTTTCCTATTCTAAAGACAAATCATCAATTTTTGAAGATTGCTCATTATCAATTGCTAAGGGAAATTGTATTGGTTTTATAGGTGAATCCGGTTCTGGAAAAAGCACATTGATTGATTTAATAGCAGGTTTACTTAAGCCTAGTTTAGGCCAAATTAAAGTTGATGATGTTGATATTTTTACTAATATTAATTCTTGGCACAAAATGATTGGATACATACCTCAATCTATTTTTTTAACTGAGGATTCAATTTTAAGAAATATTGCATTTGGAATAAATGAAAAGGATATTGAACTTGATAAAGTTAAAAGAGCTTTAAAAGATTCTCAGTTAGATTCTTTTGTTGACTCTTTAAAGCATGGATTGAACACTAAAATAGGAGAAAGAGGAGTTCAGATTTCTGGAGGACAAAGACAGAGAATAGGTATTGCCAGAGCATTGTATGATAATCCAGAAATTTTAATTTTAGATGAAGCAACTAGTTCTTTGGATTCAAATACTGAAAACGAGGTTATGAAGTCAATCAATCTTTTAAAAGGAACAAAAACTCTACTAATAATTGCTCATAGACACTCAACTTTGAACGAGTGTGATATAATTTATGAAGTAAAAAAAGGAAAGCTAAATCAAGTAATTTTTTAAAAATGAGTTAAATGAAAAACAAAACAATTTTAATTACCGGGGGGACAGGTTCTCTTGGAAAAGCACTAACTAAGCATTTATTGGAAAATCACCCAGATTTAAAGAAAATAATAATTTTTTCTAGAGACGAACAAAAACAATATAATATGAATCAAGAATTCTCTGTGGATAAGTATCATCAGATGAGGTATTTTATTGGAGATGTTCGAGACAAAGAAAGGTTAGTTAGGGCTTTTTCAGGAGTAGACTATGTAATTCATTGTGCAGCAATGAAACACGTACCAATTGCAGAATATAATCCTGACGAATGTATTAAAACAAATATTGGTGGTGCTCAGAATGTTATTGAAGCTTCCTTAAAAACTAGAGTTAAGAAGGTGGTTGCACTCTCAACAGATAAGGCTAGCTCCCCAATTAATCTTTATGGAGCAACCAAGTTAACATCTGACAAATTGTTTATTGCTGCTAATAATATTAAAGGAATTAATCCAATTGGTTTTTCAGTTGTAAGATACGGGAATGTGATGGGGTCTAATGGATCCGTCATACCATACTTTCTTGAGAAAAAGAAAGATGGTGTTATTCCAATTACTAACTCAGAAATGACGCGTTTTAATATAAATATTGAAGATGGAGTAAAATTGGTTTTATTTGCTTTGAATAATTCATTAGGAGGAGAACTATTTATTCCGAAAATTCCATCATATAATATTATGGATCTTGCAGAAGCAATTGCTCCTGAATGTGAAAAGAAAATAATTGGGGTTAGGCCTGGAGAAAAAATTCATGAAGAAATGATTTCAACAAGCGATTCATTTAATACGATTGATATTGGAAAATATTATATTGTAATTCCTAGTAATAATGAGTTAAAAATTGAAAAAACCATTCTTGAAAAGTTTAATGGAAAAAAAGTAAAACCTAATTTTAATTATAATTCCAAATCTAATCCAGATAAAGAAACTATTGAAAGCTTAAGAAAAAAAATAAATTTATTTTATGAAGGAGTTAACAAATGAAAGAAGTGCTTTACTAAATAAATTCTAAAATAGAATAATGTCTAGATTAGCTATTATCCCTGCAAGAGGAGGCAGTAAGAGAATTATTGATAAAAATATTAAATTATTCTTAGGTAAGCCTATAATTGCTTATGCAATTGAGAACGCAATTAATTCTAAACTCTTTGATGAGGTTATGGTTTCAACAAATGACAAAAAAATTAGTCAAATAGCTTCAGTTTATGGTGCAAAGGTGCCTTTTATGAGAACCGATAAAAATTCTGGAGACCATTCAACTACTTTTGAAATGATTGAAGAAGTTATAGATTCGTATTCAAAGCTTGGAAAAAAATTTGAATTAGCTTGTTGTATTTATCCCTGTACCCCGTTACTATCAATAAAAAAAATTAATGAAGGGTTAAAAGTACTATTAAAAAATAATTTGGATTGTGTTTTTCCTATTGTTAGATTCGGATTTCCAATTCAAAGAGCAGTTAAAATAAACAATAATATGTTAGTTGAAATGATTTATCCCGAACATTTAGTTTCTAGATCACAAGATTTAGAAGCATATTTTCATGATGCTGGTCAATTTTATTTTTTTAAAATAAGTAATTTACTTTTAAATAAAAAGCTACTTACTTCTAATACAGGACATATAGAACTCTCTGAAATTGAAACTCAAGATATTGATAATTTAGTTGATTGGAAAATGGCTGAATTAAAGTATAAAATGATAAACAATATTTAAAATGAGAATTTTAGTTACTGGTGCTTCAGGAATGTTGGGCTCAACCCTAGCGGTTATCCTCTCAAAAAATCATGATGTGTTTGGAACAGGGAATTCAAAAACATCTCTGCCTATCAAATATTTAAAATTCAACTTATTGAACAATTCTTATAAAAAAGTAATTGATTGGGCAAGACCAGAACTTATAATTCACTGTGCTGCTATAACAGATGGAAATTATTGTGAAAGTAATCCTGAAGAGGCTTTTTCAGTCAACGGGATTTCTGTAAGTAAGTTTCTAAAACATTCTGATCAGTCTGTGAAATTTATTTATATTTCAACTGATGCAGTTTTTCCTTCGTCTCTTAATTATGCCAATGAAAATGATAGTATTTCTCCAGAAAATATTTATGGAAAATCCAAAGAGTTAGGTGAGTTTTTTATAAAAAGAGCATTAAATAGATCTTATACTATTATAAGAACAACTATTGTGGGTGTAAATGAATTTAGTAATAAAACAAGTTTTGTTGAGTGGATATTAAACTCAGTAAATGCAAATAAAAAGATAGGATTATTTTCTGATGTTTTGTTTTCGCCCATTTCCATATGGAATTTAAGTTTTCAAATTAATTATTTGATAGATTCCAAAAATATTAATTCTGAAACTCTACACATAAGTGGTGAAGCATGTTCAAAATATAAATTTGGATTAGAACTGCTAAAAGCTTTTAATATTGATTCTTCAAAAGTCAAAAAAAGTTCAATTTTAAATTTTAAAAAAAGAGCAAAAAGATCACAAGACCAGTCTCTAAATTCTAACCTTTATAAAAGAAAATATAAAATGGACTTACCAAATCTATCCACCACAATAAGCGAAATTAAAAAGTATTATCATGAAGAAAATTAAATTAGGCAAAAAAATAATTGATAACAACTCATTATATTTCATAGCTGATATTGGAGCTAACCACAATGGAAATTTAAAAAAAGCGATTGATTTAATTCATTTGGCTAAAAATGCAGGAGCGGATGCTGCAAAATTTCAAAACTTTCAAGCTGATAAAATTGTAAGTAAAATTGGATTTGACAACATTAAAGGTAAACTTTCACATCAATCTAAATGGAGTAAATCAGTTTATGAAGTCTATCAAGATGCAAGTATCTCCAAAGACTGGACAAGAATTTTAAAAGAAGAATGTGACAAGATTGGAATTGAGTATTTCACAAGTCCATATGATTTTGAATCTGTTGATTTAGTTGATCCCTATGTAAATTTCTATAAAATAGGTTCTGGAGACATCACTTGGCTTGAAATTGTAGACTATATACTATCAAAAAACAAACCTGTCATAATTGCTACTGGAGCTTCAAGTCAAGAAGATGTTTCAAGGATTATGAATTTAGCTTTGAAAAAATCAAATAAAATAGTTCTTATGCAGTGCAATACAAATTATACAGGGTCTAAAGAAAATTTCAAATTTTGTAATTTGAATGTTTTGAAACAATTTTCAATCGATTATCCCAATATTACTTTAGGTTTATCAGATCATACCATGGGACACGCAACTACACTTGGAGCTATAGCACTTGGAGCGAGAGTTATTGAAAAACATTTCACTGATAATAATTATCAAGAAGGTCCTGATCACGGTTTTGCAATGAATCCAAAATCATGGAAAAATATGGTTGAAAGTTCTTATGAGTTATTGGATTCTTTAGGAGATGGATTTAAAAAAGTAGAAGAAAATGAGAAGACGTCTAAGTTAGTTCAAAGAAGATGCTTGAGAGTTGTAAGAGATCTTAAAGAAGGAGATATTTTAAAATCGGAAGACTTAATATCACTAAGACCAATTTCAAATAATGGACTTGAGCCCTATTTAAAACCCGATTTAATTGGCAAAAAAATTTTAAATGATATAAAATGTGGAGAACATTTAACCAATAAAATAATTAAGTTATGATCAAAGGAAAAAAAGTTGGTCTACGAGCAGTAGAAAAAAAAGATTTAAAAGTTTTACTTGATTGGAGAAATTTTTCGGATTTTAGAAAAAATTTTAGAGAGGTTAGAGAGCTTTCTCTTGATGACCAGGAAAAATGGTTTGAAACCCTTCAAAAAACAAAACATATTAATTATATGTTTACAATTATTGATCTTGAATCAAATCAACCAATTGGAGCCGCAGGTTTATTGTATATTAATTGGATTATAAGATCTGCTGATTTTTCCTTTTACATTGGGGATAAAAAAAAATATATTGGCAATGATGGAATAGCAGATGAAGCAGCAAAAATATTGATTAATTACGGTTTTAAAAACTTAAATCTTCATAAAATTTGGATGGAACTTTATGAATTTGACAATCAAAAAATAGAATTTTTTACAAAAAAATTTCAATTTAAAAAAGATGCTACTTTAAGAGATAATTGTTTTGAAAATGGCAAGTATTGGAATTCATTCATATTATCATTGATAAACAATAATAAATGACCAATAGCAACTAAATTTTCATGAAATACTGTAAAAATTGCCTTTCTACCGACCTTAGACCTAATGGAAAAATCAAAGATGGCTTTTGTTTGCCATGTTTTTTTCAACAAAAACTACCACCCAAACCTAATAAAATTAAACTTTTAGAACTTAAAGAAAAATATAGAATTAGTAGGGTAGGTCAAAAAAATAAGGGTGCGTATGATTGTATTGTTGGTGTAAGTGGCGGTAAAGATAGTACTAGGCAGGCACAATGGGTAAGAGACAGATTAGGTCTTAGGCCACTTTTAATATGTGTTGCTTATCCACCCAGACAAATGACAAAAATAGGTGCGGATAATTTATCTAATATTATTAAAATGGGATTTGATCTTATGGTTGCAACTCCATCTCCAAAATCTTCAGCTAAATTATCTCTAGAGAGTTTTATTAAGTTTGGAAATGTAAGTAAATCATCTGAGATGGCCTTGTTTTCAACTGTTCCAAGAATTGCTATTGATCTTGGCATAAATACAATTTTTTGGGGAGAAAATACCGCTACTCAAGTCGGTGATAATGCTGTTAGTGGAATTGATGAATTTGACGGAAATAATTTAAGAAAAATGAATACCCTATTAGGAGGCAACAACTGGATGAGAGACGCTGTAGATTTCGATTATAAACTTGATCATTATATTTATCCAAACGAAATTTTATTTGAAAGAAAAAAGATAAATATATTTTTTCTAGGTCCAGCTTGGGATGATTGGTCTTTCCAAAACAATTCAGCTTATGCAGCTCTACACGGATTAACTTTAAGGCCAGGAGAAGAATCTTATACAGGTGATGTTTCTAATGCTTCTATGTTAGATGAAGAATTTACAAATATTAATATGATGCTTAAGTATTATAAATATGGTTTTGGAAGAGCTAGTGATTATGCAAACGAAGCCATAAGACTTGGCAAGATTTCTAGAACTCAAGGTATTAAAATAGTTGAAAAATATGATGGTATATGTGATGATAAAATAATAAAAAGTTATTGCAAATATGTTAATATAAGTATTAAAGAATTTTGGAAAATAACATATAAATATGTTAATTATAATATATTTAAATTGGTTGATTATAAAACTCGTCCGATTCCAAAATTTAAGGTTGGTATAGATTATGAAGGTTGATATTATAGATATTGGGATCGGAAATATTAATTCAATTGAGAATTGGCTTACAAACTCAAATTTTTTTTGTACCAAAGTAAAAAAACCTAATGATATTAGATCTGACTTAATAGTCCTGCCTGGAGTTGGATCTGCAAAATTATATTTAGAAAAGTTAAAATTTAACAAATTTGATTTAGCCCTAAAGAATCACATAAAGAGAGGTGGGAGAATAATTGGTATTTGTTTGGGTTTTCAAATTTTGTTTGATTATTTGGAAGAAGATGGAGGAGTTCAAGGTTTAGGTTTTTTTTCAGGGAAAGTCATTCAATTAAAATCCAAAAAAAGTCATACTGGCTGGGAAAAACTAGTTTTAAAAAAAGATAAATTATTTCCTAAATGGAAATCCAAAATGTATTCTGTGTCTAAAAAACAAATTATTAATGGAAGAGTTTTTTATAATCATAATTATGGGGTTGTAACAGAAGATAAAAATTTAAAAACTGAAATGATTTCAAAAAAATTAAATTATATATCTCTCATTCTATCTAACCAAATTATTGGTTTTCAATTTCATCCAGAAAAAAGTCAGATTACAGGTAAAAATTTAATTGAATTAGTTTTTTGATGAGAAGAGGCGCAATAGTATTATTTAAAAATGGATATTGTTACCAGTCATACGGCTGGAACATTCTAAGACCTTTGGGAAAATTACAAAATGTTATTGATCATCTTGAGGAATACCAGGTTGACGAGATTTCCATAATTAGACCAATTAAAGGAAATGATGATGATAAATCTTTTTATTCAGACATGTTAGAATTATCAAAAATTAAGTCTTCAACTCCTTTAAATTTTGGAGGAGGATTATATAATAAAAAAAGAGTAGATCAGGCTAGATCTATGTCTTTTGAAAGATTAATTTTTTCAAGTATTTTATTTTCAAGAAATTCTAAAGTATTAACTTATGCAAGTAATATAATAGGTAAACAAGCTATTGTTGGTTGTGTCCCTTTTAAATTTAATAAAAATGATTTGACCATTTTTAATTCGTCTAAAAATAAATTTTTGTCCCTTGAAAAACTAAACATAAACCTTCTAGATTTATGCGACGAATTACTAATTTTCGATTGTCGAAATGAGGGAAATAATAATACATTTGATAATAAAATCTTGAATCATAGTTTAATAAATAAAAAAAAAATAATTATTTCTGGAGGAGTTAATTCTGAAATAAAAAATTCAAATTTTAAAAATTTAGCATCAATATTAATTGAAAATCGAATTCTTCACAAAGAATATTCAATTAAGAAATAAATGAAAACAAAATGTAAATATTGTGTTTATGAAAATTCTCATCCTTTTGGGATTTCTTTTATTAACGATTGTTGTTCTGGATGCTATACATTTAAAGAAAAAGATAACTTAGATTGGCGTTTTCGTTATTCTAGATTAATGAAGATTATTAATTCTAATAAATCTACACAAAAATATGATTGTGTTGTTCCTGTTATTGGAGATGCAGAAGACTACTTTGTTGTTTCTGAAGTTTTAAAATTAAAACTTAACCCTCTTTTAGTTTCAGTTAATAGTTATTTTCTAAATGATATTGGCTGGAAGAACTTACATAATTTATTTACACATTTTGATTTAGATAGTATTGTTTATAATCCTGAACTATCTACCTACAAAGAATTGATAAGAACAAGTATGAGAAAATATAAACATATTATGTTGCCCTTTCTTCAACTGCACACTTCGTTCCCAGTTCACATTGCTAAAGAAAGAGGAATTAAATTAGTTATTTGGGGGGCTAACCAAAGTGTAGAACAGGTAGGTAAATTTTCACACATAGATGAAGTTGAAATGACTAAATGGTCGAGAAAAGAACATGATTTGTTTAACGTTGATATTCAAACTCTAATTGGAAACGGAGCACAGGTAAATGAGAGACATTTAAATTACTACAGATATCCAAAAATTCAAAAACTTGGAAGAAATGTTAAAGGAATCTATTTAAGTAATTTTATTAGGTGGGACCCTCTAAAACAAAATCATTCAACATTAAAATATGGTTTTACTCCACAAAAAAATAATGCTTCATTTGATATTTATGAAAGAGCGGGATCATCAGTTTATTACGAAATTCACGACTTGTTAAAGTACGAAAGAATTGGATACAGAAAATTATCAGATCATATTACCAGAGAAGTTCGACACAAAAGAATAAGTATAAAAGAAGGGGTCAGTATTTTATTAAAAAGAGAAAATACGAAAATATTCATAAAACCATTTTTTAATTGGCTAGAAACATCTGACTCAGGTTATTGTTGGTATTTAAATCATATGTTGATAAAGTCTAAACATTTAGTTTCAGAATCTCCCATTGAGTATGACTTTCCAGATAAAAGTTTACCTAAAAAAATATCAAAATTATTAACAAGTCCCGAGAAATTTAATCAAAGTTATATTGTCTTTGGCAAAGGTGTGAATATTTAGTATTTCTTTTGCAAATTAATTTAATTTAAAAATAAAAGAAATTTCAATAAAAATTAGAGTATAATTTATGAAATCAATTTTAAAATTATTTGGTCCTTTACTTGATGAAAATGAAGTTGATTTTATCAAAAACAATAAAAAATTAAATAAAGGCTTTTCGAAAAAAAAATACTTCAAGTCCATTTTTGTTGAAACTCAAATGGATTACACCTACATAAGAATGATTCAAGAGGTAATTAAAAAACACCCCAACAATCAGTTCATAGGATATTATCCAAATAAATTTATTTTTAAATTAAAAGAATTGATTTTAGTACTACCTTTTATACTAAGATTGTTAATCTATAGAAGAGATTTTAAAAGAAACAAAAAACTATATAATTCAATCGGAGTTTTAAAAGTTTTTAAAATTGAAAATTTAAGTTTAAAAAACAGAATTAAGAATTTGTTTTATTCCTTTCGTTGTCTTTTTAATTTGAAAAATAATAAATCTTTAATTGGTTTAAAAGTTTCAAATATAAGAGTTGGCGACCTCATTTATGACAGCTACTTAAGATATCACAACAGACCTACTTTTGGAAATAAAAACTATTTAAACTTTATCTTCCATTTGACTCGGGTTTTGAATACTTTCCAATTGATAGAAATTATAAATAAAAATTATTCTTTTGATTCTGTATTTTCTATTTATGCTTCATATGTTCATCATGGATCGATAGTGAGATGGTTTTTAAAAAAAAATATAGATGTTTTTACATCTGGAACAGATCAGAAGTTATTTAAAAAACAAAATAAAAATTTTCCTTTTGAATCTCTGGATCATACTAATTATATGCTTAGTTTTTTAAAACTAAAAAACACTAAAGAGTTGTCTTTGAAAGGCATTAATTCTCTTCAAAAAAGATTTAAAGGAGTTCCAGATCTTAATTACATGTTTAAAAGCTCCTATAAAAAAAATAATCTTCAGCTAAAAACAGAATATGATGGAGTGATTTTTTTACATGACTTTTTTGATTGTGTTCATTTATACCGAAACATGATCTTTGATGATTTTTATCAATGGACAATATATTTATTAGATATGATATCTGAATTTAATTTGAATATTGGAATTAAACCACATCCTCTTCAAAGAACTGAAAGTAAAAATATTTGTTTTAAACTAATGAAACAATATCCTAATCATAGTTGGATTGATCCTGATATAAGTAATACAAATATATTTAATAGTGGAATTAAATTTGGACTCTCAGTTTACGGCACAGTTTTGTCAGAATTAGCATTTCACAATATTATACCTATTTCATGTGGAGATAATCCAACTAGTTCATTTAATTTCACTTTTGAGGCAAAATCTATAAAGGAGTATAGGCGGTTAATTTTAGATCATAAAAACCTTAAATTACCCAAAAATTATATGGAGCAAATAGGACAGTTTTATTATATGCATTATATAAATAATTCAAGTGATATTGATATTAAGATTAGTAATGAAATACTTGAAAAAAAATACATAAATTATGACTCATCAATCCTTAACTTATAAAAAAAAATTTGATATTTGTTGCCTGATTTAAATTAAGTACTTTTAAACAATATATAATTTATATGAGAGATATAGTAGAATTCGAAAATTTTAATAATAAATTTTCAGCAATTGTTAACAGTGAGCCTTGGGTGGAAGTTGAAAGGCTTTTCAATGAAAGAGATACAATTTTCATGTTTGGTAATGGTGGAAACATGGGTGTTGCAGATCATGCATCAGTTGATATGAGTAGATTGACAAATAAAAATGTTTTATGCCCTGGAAGTGGTATTACAGCTACATCTATTATTGGAGATTTTTCTTTTGACACATGGTTTCAAAAATGGCTTGAACAAAGATTCAGAACAACAAACCTAAAAGACTCTCTAGTTATTGCATTCTCATGTTCAACAAATAGTGATAGTTCAAAGTCGATTATGAATGCTTTAGAATTTGCTGTTCAAAATAAAGTTCCAGCTATATTAATAGCTGCAGTTCCTAAATTAGATATAAACCCAAAGATAACTTGTATAAATCAAGATGTCATTTACTATCACACCTCTGAAGTAATTTCTTTAGCATTAACATATCAATTAATACATTCCACTGGACACAAATGTCCAACGATATCAACAAAAGCAAGGAGTAGAAGGTTTGATGACCTCAATATTACTAATGAGATATCTTATAATACCGTTCCCCCTGGAATGGAGTCAGAAAGAAATAATATAGCAATTGATTTTGATGGTGTCATTCATAATTTTGATAAAGGATGGTTTGATGGCACTTGTTATGGTAATCCTATAGCTGGAAGCTTAGAGTCAATTAAAAAAATAGCTGAGAAATACAATGTTATTATTCATAGTAGTAAAGCTCTCCCGGACCGACCGCTAGTTGGAGGAAAAGATGGTAAACAATTAATTTCTGAATGGCTCAAGAAACATAAAGTTTTAAAGTATGTTTCTGATATAACTTATAAGAAACCTAGAGCGGAATATTATATTGATGACAAAGGAATTTTTTTTAAAAATAATTGGAAAGAAATTTTAAATAAAGTATTATGATAACTGCAATTATACCAGTCAGAAAGGGATCTGTGAGGGTAAAAAATAAAAATATAAAGCCCTTTGCAAATTCATCACTTTTAGAAATTAAGATAAAACAGCTTTTAAATTTAAAAAAATGGAATAGAATAGATGATATAATAGTTTCTTCTGATTCCGAAGAAATGCTTGAAATTGCAAAATCACTCAATGTAAGAATCCATAACCGAAAAAAACACTTTGCTTCCTCAGAAGCAGATAACTCAGATTTTTTTAAAAATATTGGAGAGGATGTAGGTTCAAGTGACTGGATTATGTATTCACCAGTAACATGCCCATTACTATCTTTTGAAACATACAATGAAATTTTAATTAAATTTGAAGAAAGCCCACATAATACAGTTACAGTTTCACCTATCAAACATCACCTTTGGCTTGATGGTAAACCATTAAACTATGAAATAAGTAAAAGCCCTAATTCTCAGGATCTACCAGACATATATTCAATTAATTATGCAGTTTCAATAATTAAAAGAAAAGATATGATAAAATTTAAAAATATTGTAACCAATAATCCAAAGTTTATTGTTTTAGACGAAATTGAAAGCATTGATATTGATACAGAATTAGATTTTGAATTTGCAGAATTTGTCTATAAAAAATTAAATTAAGCAAACAGTTTTCTGTATATCTTTTGACAAATGAAACATGTCTTTTACGTTTACTCAAACCTACATGCCTTAATTTCATATGAAATTATAAGGCATAAAAAACTAAAACTTGAGGAAATATTTTTTATATGTTTCAGAAAAACTCGTTTAGAAAAAAAATTCTCTGATAGAAATTTTTCTCTGAGTGGTACCTCAGGGTTTAAAGTAAGACTTTACAATGTATTAATTAAAAATAAAAAACTTGATTTTTTATATAAAAACGATGTAATTGCTTATATACCATATACCTATGCAAGACCTATAGGTTTTTTTAAAAAATACGTTTTTTTTGAAGAGGGCATAGATGTCATTCAAGATCATAATTATAGATATCCGTTAAATGCTGTTTTAAAAGATATAATTTATGGTTCAATATTTTTAATTTTGACCGAAGTATTACTTTTTGATAAGCCAAATAATATTAAAGCTTATGTTAGAGGCAGGATTGTTCCTAACTACAGAATAACTCCAGTTTTTAAAAATAAAATAAAATATTTCGGACTAATTAAAAATCCAAACCTTAACAATGCAAAAAAAATTCAAATTAACATTTTAAAAGTTGAATCTAAAAACTATTCAGTCATTAATAATAAAATTCCCAAAAACTCAAATATACTAGTTTTAGATCCATTTAAAGGCAATTATTTTGACATTAAATATTTTGATACCATCATAAAAAAATTGTTGAAATATATTGGAAATGATTTTTTATTTATAAAATTCCATCCAACAGATTATGATAATGAAAGTTTTATGAAGATGCCTGTAGAAATTATAAAACGTAATACAAAAAAATTTAAAATAATTAATATGAGTGTAGATATTTTATGCATGAATAATTTAAACTTAAATATTTATGGTATAACTACTTCTTTACAGTTTTACGCCAAAATTTTTGGTAATAATCAATCGTACTCATTAGCTCCTTTCATAGCTTCAATTGATAAAAAATACAGGACATTTATTATGCTATGGGGTGGCATAGATAAGTTTCGTAAAAAACTAATTGAATATAATGTTAAAGTAATTTAAAATAGTAACTAAATAGAAACAGATTATTATTTTAAATAAATATGGAAATTAAAGTTATATTTTAGTTGATAGAATCAAATTTTAAATTAAATACTAGATTTTGAAAAAAGCATTAATTACAGGTGTAACTGGACAAGATGGAGCATATTTAAGTGAGTTTCTTTTAAAAAAAGGATATGAAGTTCACGGTATAAAAAGAAGAGCATCTTCATTCAATACTCAAAGAATAGACCATTTATATCAAGACCCACATATTGAAAATAAGAACTTTATTTTACATTATGGAGATTTGACAGATTCAACAAATTTAATTAGGCTAATAAAGAAAATAGAGCCACAGGAAATCTATAACCTTGGAGCGATGAGTCATGTTGGAGTTTCATTTGAGTTGCCCGAATACACTGCTAATACAGACGGTGTTGGAGCTTTAAGATTATTGGAAGCTGTAAGGCTACTAGGCTACGAATCTAAGGTAAAAATTTATCAAGCCTCCACCTCTGAGTTATATGGTAAAATTCAAGAAACACCTCAAAATGAAAATACTTCATTTTATCCGAGGAGTCCATACGGCGTTGCAAAATTATATGCATATTGGATAACCGTAAATTACAGAGAAGCGTATAATATTTTTGCATGTAATGGTATATTATTTAACCATGAATCACCTTTGAGAGGTGAAACTTTTGTTACAAGAAAAATAACTAGAGGAATTTCTAAAATTGTCAATGGACGTCAGGATAAGATATATTTAGGGAATTTAGATGCAAAAAGAGATTGGGGACATGCTAAAGATTATGTTAGATCAATGTGGATGATATTGCAACAAGAAAAAGCTGATGACTGGGTTATTGCAACTGGAATAACAACATCAGTCAGAGAATTTGTAAAAATGAGTTTCAAGTATATTGGAATTGTTATTGATTTTAAGGGAGAGGGAATTAAAGAAAATGGATATATTTCATCATGTAAAAATAAAGATTTTCAATTACCTATTGGAAAAGAGGTTATCACAATTGATCCAAATTATTTTAGACCTACTGAAGTAGATTTATTAGTAGGAGACTCGACAAAGGCTCAAAAAAAATTAAGATGGAAACCAGAATATAATCTATATGAAATAGTTAAAGATATGATGGATTCTGATTTACAAATAATGAAAAAAGATAAATAATAATTAGGTGGGAGGTTTTGTAATTCATAATTATATTAAAATAAATAACTATGATAAATAAGAACTCAAAAATATACATCGCAGGTCACAATGGAATGGTTGGTTCTGCCTGTTGGAGATTATTTTTAGATAAAGGATATAATAATTTAGTTGGAAAATCAAGTGCGGATTTAGATTTGAGAGATCAAAAATCGGTAGAATATTTTTTTAAAAAGGAAAAACCTAAAATCATTATTGATGCAGCTGCAAAAGTCGGAGGGATTTGGGCTAATAATCAATTTCCGTATGACTTTTTAATGGAAAATATGCTAATACAAAATAACTTGATTAAGTATGCTCTAGAATATAATATTTCAAAATTTATTTTTTTAGGAAGCTCATGTGTTTATCCAAAAAATTGTCCTCAACCAATAAAGGAAGAATACTTGTTGACGGGTTCTCTCGAAAAAACAAATCAGTGGTATGCAATTGCTAAAATATCTGGCATAAAGCTTTGTGAATCTATTTTTACTAATTATAACAGACAGTTTATTAGTCTTATGCCGACAAATCTTTATGGTCCAAATGACAATTTTGAATTAAAAACATCTCACGTACTACCTGCTATCATTAAAAAATTTCATAATGCAAAAATCAATGGATATAAAGAGATAGATTTATGGGGCGATGGGACTCCACTTAGAGAGTTTCTTTATACTGAAGATATTGCAAGAGCTGTTCTTTTTGCGTGTGAGAATAAGTTAAACAAACATATTTATAATATTGGAAGCGGTGATGAATTTTCTATTAAAGAATTAGCACTTAAAATAAAGAATATTATCGGTTTTAAAGGAAACATTAAATGGGACAGTTCTATGCCGAATGGAACTCCAAGAAAACTTCTTGATTCTTCTAAAATAAATAAGTTAGGCTGGAAAAAAATCATTGATATTGATAAAGGAATTAAATTTACTTACGATTGGTTTTTAAAAAATCACAAAGATTGAAGAGGGTACTGTATTTTAATAACATTTATCCTTTGTATAGAAAGTCTATATGGAAGCTTCTTTTAAATGAGAATAAATATAATTTTAATGTTTATTATTCAAAACAAATTCTCAGAGGAATTAAATCATTTAATCCATTGCCAGAACATCAAAACATTAAAAAAATATATCATTTAAAAAATTATTTCTTTTGTAAGATTTTAATATGGCAAAGTAGAGTTATTAAAGATTTAATTTTTGAAAATTTTCAAGTTGCCATTTTTATGGGAGACATGAGTGTTATCTCAACATGGATTGGTTCAGTAATATGTAAATTAAGAAAAAAGAAAGTTTATTTTTGGGGACATGGTTTGTATGGGAATGAAAGTGTATTCAAAAAATTTTTTCGAGTTTTGTTTTTAAAATTAGCTGATGTAAATATTTTATATGAAAATCGTGCTAAAAAGTTGCTAATTAAATCAGGCTTTGATAAAAAAAACCTAAAAGTCGTTTATAATTCCCTGGATTACGATAATCAATTAAAACTTTTCAAAAACCTAGAGAAAAAAAAGAATTCAAATCAGCTTTTTAAAAAAAAGTTGCCAATAATTGTTTTCATTGGCAGATTAACAAAAAATAAAAAAATAGATTTTCTTATAAAAAGTGTCGAAATTATAAATAAAGATATTCCAAAAGTAAATTTATTAATAATAGGTGAGGGACCTCAAAAGAAAAATTTAGAACTTTTATCAATTAAAATTTTAAATAAATCTAATTTTCTTTTTTATGGAGAACTCTATGATGAAAATAAGATAGCTGAACTTCTTTACAAATCCTCAATTTGTATATCTCCAGGAAATATTGGTTTAACAGCTATACATTCACTAAGTTATGGAACTCCAGTTGCTTCTCATAAAAATTTTAACTTCCAAATGCCTGAGGTCGAATCAATAATTGATGGTGAAAATGGATTTCTTTTTAGAGAAGATGATATTAATGATTTGTCAAATAAAATAATATTCTGGATTGAAAATAAAAAAATAGATAAAAAAAGTATAAGGAAAATAATAGATAAGAAATATAATCCCTATTTTCAAAAAAAGATTTTGGATAAACTAATTTTAAATGGCTAAGATTTTAAATTTTAAAACACATTCTGATCCAAGAGGATCTTTAACTGTAATAGAAAAGATTCTTCCATTCGAGATTAAAAGAATTTTTTATATATATGATGTAGATGATTCAAAAAGAGGCTTTCATAAACATAAGTTTACAGTGCAGTTAGCAGTTTGTGTTAAGGGTAGTTGTGATATAATTGTTGAAAACATAAAAAAAAAAAGATTTAAACTTGATAATCCAGCGAAGGGTCTGCTAATTGATCCTGAAGATTATCACTGGATGGAAAATTTTTCTAATGGAACAGTTTTATTGGTTATGGCGTCAGAAGAATTTGATAATAATGATTATGTACACACAAAATAATGAAATCTGAAAAATATTATAACGACAAATATTTTAATGATTATCAAAAACAAATTGGGTTGTTTGGAGGAAAGGCTAATCTATTTAAATTCGAAAAGTATATTTCTAATGGTTCTACAGTGCTTGATTTCGGATGTGGTGGTGGGTTTTTACTCAACAATTTGAAATGTAAGAATAAAGTTGGTGTCGAGATTAATCCTGTTGCTAGAAATTTTTGTAATTCAGAATTAGGAATTAAATGCTTTGCAAAACTTAGTGAAGTTAAGAATAAAAGTATTGATGTAATAATAAGTAATCACGCTCTTGAGCATTGTGAACAACCTTTGAATCTAATAAAAGAGCTTAAAAATAAATTAAAAAAAAGTGGTCAAATTATTATAGTTGTTCCTTTAGATAGCTTCAAATATAAATACAACGCTGATGATGTAAATAAACATTTGTATAGTTTTAGTCCGATGAATCTCGGAAACTTACTAGAAAATGCTGGATTTAAAAAGATAACATCAGGAAATATTTTACACAAATGGCCACCATTCTGGAAAGAAATTCAAAAGATATTTGGATGGTCAATATTTCATTTATTATGTAGATTATATGGAGTGTTAAATCTTTATTGGACTCAAACAATTGGTATAGGAACAAATGAAAATTAAACACTATACTATATTCGATGAAAAAGATTCTAAAAATTGGAATAAATTAAGGGATTCTGAAAATCTCATTGATTATTTTGTACCTAGAACAAGAGAGGGTTATATTTTAAAATTAAAAGATTATGAAATTAATCCAGGTGTAGAAAAAGATCTGGAATATTTAATTAAAAATAAATCTATAAAAAAAGTTTTTTCTTTTTGTAGTGGGTCATGTGAAATAGAATATTTTATTAAGAATAAGTTTGGATTGGAGTGCCATGTTTCTGACACAACTAAGTCAATGAAGAGAATTAAAAAGTTTAATGTTTTTGATCAAGTTTCTATTATTGATATTTCCAAGCCATTTAATATAAAAATTGATGAAAATTCATTAGTGCTTTTATCAAGAATAGATACAGAGTTTGAAGATTATCAATTAAAAAAAATTTTTGATAACCTAAATTCTTTAGGAGCTCAAATAATTTATTTTATACCAGGTGGAAGACTTACTGTTAAATCTTTTTTGGTAAATATTAAATTAATTTTCAGGTGTTTTTTAAAGTTTAAAAAACCCATATCATGGGGTTATTTAAGATCGAATTATTCTTTTATAAACCTTTGGAAGAATAAGTATAACACCAAACTCAAAAATAGTTTTGGATTAATACTATCAAAAAAATGATAAAATTTTTATCTTTTGATTATCAAAATCAAATCATTGAGGATAGTTTATTTAAATCCCTGGAAAGGACATTTCGATCTAAGAATTATGTTTTAGGAGATAATGTTTTAGAGTTTGAATCCAATTATTCTAAAATTAATAAAAGTAAATATTCAATTGGTGTTGGCAGTGGTTTAGACGCTTTGATTATTTCACTTAAAGCCTTAAATGTTGGAAAGAGAGATGAAGTTATAATTGCCTCTAATGCATATATAGCTTCATGGCTTTCAATATCAAATGTTGGTGCAACAATTTCACCTGTTGAACCAGATTCAGAAACTTTTAATATTGATGTAAACAAAATTGAAGAAAAAATTACACAAAAAACAAAAGTTATAATGCCAGTACATTTGTTTGGCCAGTCTTGTGAAATGAATAAAATAATGGATATTGCCAAAAAACATAATCTTTACGTTATTGAAGATAATGCGCAAGCACACTTAGCAAAATATGATTCGAAAAACACAGGCACTTTCGGAAAGATTAATGCGACTAGTTTTTATCCAACTAAAAATCTAGGTGCAATAGGAGAGGCTGGTTGTATTACTACTGATGATAAAGATTTAAGAGACTTTGTTTTTTCTTATAGAAATTACGGATCAAGTAAAAAATATGTAAATGATATAATTGGCACGAATTCAAGACTTGATGAAATTCAGGCAGGTATATTAAATATTAAACTTAAATATCTCCAAAAATGGAATAATGACAGAAAAAGCATTGCTTTAAAATATAATTCATTCTTATCAAAATGTGACGATGTGAAAATTCCAAAAAAATTAAATAATTGTGATCATGTATATCATTTATATGTAATTCAAATAAATAAAAGAGATGAGCTACAGCAATATTTAACACAAAATGGTATTGGAACCTCAATCCATTATCCAATTCCTCCTCATTTACAAAAAGCTTATTCAGGTCTTAAATATAAAAAAGAGGACTTTCCTATTGCTGAAAAATTGGCTAACACCTCGTTAAGTTTACCGATTTATCCTGGATTAAGTAATTTTGATATTGAATATATATGTAATACAATAATTAAATTTTTTAAAATTTGAATTTTTGCACACATTTTGATAGCAATTATTTACCACACGCCATATCGTTAGCAAATTCTTTGAATACAAACTTAAAAAAATTCAACTTATTTATGATGTGTATGGATGATGAGTCATTTTCATTTTTAAATTCAAATCCTATAAAAAATACTATACCCGTTCATTATTCTAAAATGGAGACTATTTTTCCAGAACTTTTAGAGGCTAAAAAAAATAGAAACAGGGTTGAGTATTTCTTTACCTGTAGCCCTGCTGTTTGTAATTATGTTATTAAAAATAATATAGATATTGAATCGATAACTTATCTTGATTCAGATTTATTTTTTTTTTCTGATCCTAAAATTATCTTTGATGAAATCAAAAACAAGTCAATTTCAATAATAGAGCACCGATTTAGCTGGATAACCAAAAGACAAATTAAATATGGAAAATTTAATGTTGGTTGGATTACTTTTAAAAATGATACTGAAGGATTAAGATGTATTTCGGACTGGATGTTAGACTGTTTAAACTGGTGTTATCAAAAAGTTGAAAAACATCGTTTTGGTGATCAAAAATATTTAGACAAATGGCCAAAAAAATATGAAAACACTCATATCATTAGTTCTAAAGGTGCCAATGTAGCCATATGGAATATTGGGAATTATAATTTTACAAAAATTGATAATCAAATTATGGTTGATGATGAAAAGTTAATTTTTTATCATTTTGCAAATTTTAATCAAATTAGAACAGGGTGTTTTAAAACTAACTTGAGTAGAGTTTTTGTTAAATTAAATGGTGTCATTAAAAATGATATCTATCTGCCTTATGCAAAAAATATTATTAATAATAATGTTCTTAATAAAAAAATTGAGTCAAAGAAAGATAATTATATTAAAGAGGGATTTAAAAGCAAACTCACTTACCTTTTTAGAAACCTGAGTTCTTATGTTTTTAAGGATGAAATTTGCATTTAACTATAAATAATCAATGAAAAAGTTAATTAAAAATATAAAAATTTTAAGAAGAATATATGATGCTTATATTGCTTCAAAATATTTTAATAATAAGTATCTAAAAATTTTCAAATGGGCAATAGAATCAAATGAGAATAGTAATTACACCTATAAATTATCTAAAAAAAATCAGTTAGAATTGATCAAAATATTTGAAGAAATATTTAAAGATTCAACTTTTGAACAAATCAAATGTTATCTTCAAGAATTAGAAAATGATAAAGAAATAAGAAGCCATATTAGAGACTCTATTAATAATAGTAAACTAAAAGAATATGCAGATTCAAAAATTGAATTCTCAAGAAGGTTAGGATGGTACATATGTGTTCGATTATTAAAACCCAAAGTTATAGTTGAAACTGGAGTTGATAAAGGGCTGGGGTCTGTGGTTTTGATAAGAGGCTTAATGAAAAATAAAGAAGAGGGTTATGCTGGATATTATTATGGAACCGATATAAATCCAGAAGCAGGGTATTTACTCAATGGTGATTATAACAAACATGGAGAGATACTTTATGGAGATTCAATAGAAACATTAAATAAAATGACAAATGGCATTGATCTCTTCATAAACGATTCTGATCATTCCGCTGAATATGAGTTTAAGGAATATTTAGCGATTAAAAATAAATTATCAAAAACAGGAATTATATTAGGAGATAATTCACATTCAACAGATAAGCTAATTAAATTTAGCATTGAGAATAATAGAAGATTTATTCTCTTTAGAGAGGAGCCGAGTAATCACTGGTATCCTGGGGCTGGAATTGGAATATCATATCCTGGAAAAACATGAAAGTATCAATTATAACAATATCTTATAATTCAGAAAGAACAATTGAAGATACTTTGTTATCGGTAATAAATCAATCATATAAAAATATTGAGCATATCATAATTGATGGAAAATCTTCAGATAGTACTTTAGAAATATGTTCTAATTATTCTCACCTCAGTAAAATCATTTCTGAAAAAGATTCTGGAGTTTATGATGCATTTAACAAGGGACTTGAAAATGCTAGTGGGAATATAATTGGATTTTTAAATTCTGATGATATTTTTAATGACAACAATTCACTTGAGCAAATTGTTAAAGGCTTTGATGAAAATACTGATGCTGTTTATGGTAATCTAAAATTTTATAACGAAAATAAAAAAATTGTAAGAAGATGGATCTCAAAACCTTTTGAAAAAGGAATTTTTAAAAAAGCATGGATGCCCCCGCATCCAACTTTTTATTGTAGAAAAAAAGTATATGATAAATATGGAAATTTTAATGATTCATTCAAAATTGCCGGTGATTTTGAGTTAATGTTAAGGTTTATGGAATGTTTTGACATAAATACTAAGTTTTTGAATCAGAATTTAATTAAAATGAAATCAGGAGGAATTAGTAATTCTGGCTTGAAAAGTAAATTAATAATATTAAGTGAAGAGTTTAAGGCTTTTAAAATGAACAAAATTAAATTGAATAGATTTAATTACATATTTAATAAAGCAATCAAAATAAAGGAGTTTTTCTGATTACATTATATTTACAATAATAAAAATCAAAATGAAGGGTATAATTTTAGCAGGCGGACAAGGTTCCAGATTATTTCCAGTTACTATGGGAGTTTCTAAGCAATTACTACCAGTATATGATAAGCCAATGGTCTATTACCCTCTATCTGTTCTAATGCAGTCTGAAATTAAAGATGTTTTATTAATAAGTACACCCCATGACTTGGGTCAATATAAAAGATTACTTGGAGATGGAAGTCAGTGGGGTATAAGACTAAGTTACCTTAAACAGGACCAACCAAATGGATTAGCTGAAGCTTTTATTATAGGGGAATCTTTTATTAAAGACGATTCAGTTTGTCTGGTTCTTGGAGATAATATTTTTCATGGATCTAACCTTGCTAGTCATTTGAAAACAGCAATCCTTAAAACCAATACAAAACAAAAAGCTACAATTTTTGGTGTTAGGGTAAATGATCCTCAAAGGTATGGTGTAATTACATTTGACAATAAAG
>TARA_B110000003_G_scaffold49182_3_pt1 | contig 31906 bp, 25 predicted proteins | sample TARA_B110000003 | Tara Oceans TARA_B110000003 (sample SAMEA4396424) | marine metagenome | biome: Westerlies Biome; feature: [SRF] surface water layer (ENVO:00010504); material: water (ENVO:00002006), including particulate matter (ENVO:01000060) such as... | depth 5 m
AGTTTCGAAACAGCTAGGCAATTGATCAGTTGCCGGTCTAACCTTGTATAACTCTAAAGATGACATAACTTCCTTTTTACCCCATAGAATTCCTTGATGAGGTCCAAAAAATTTATATGATGAGCATACTAAAAAATCACATCCAATATCCTGAACATCAATTGCTACATGAGGTGCAAGTTGCACTGCATCCACATAACATAAAGCACCAACACTTTTTGCTTTTTTACTGATTGTTTTAATATCATTGATAGTACCCAATAAGTTACTTGCGCCACCCACACAAACCAATTTAGTTCGACTAGTTAACAAAGTATCCAGATCATTCACATTAAACTCAAACGAATCATTATCGAAAGTTAGCCACTTAATTTTTAAATTTAAGTCTTCAGCTAATAATAACCATGGTGAAATATTTGCATCATGATCCATTTTGGATAAGATAATTTCGTCACCTGATGAGAATAATCTTCCAAGAGATCTTGAAAAGTGTAGGGTCAATGTAGTCATATTTTGACCGAAAATAATTTCATTAGTAGAATTAGCATTCAAAAGATCCGCCATAGCTTGTCGAGCATCAGCTAAAATTTGATCTACTCGGTTTGAAGTCTCAAAACCACCTTGAATATTTGCATTGGATCCTATTAAACAATCCTGCATTGCATTAACAACTTGCTGACTAACTTGAGTTCCAGCTGGATTATCAAAATATATTCTTCGCTTTCCTTTATCTTGGATCGATAATGCAGGAAATCTGCTGCGAATCTCATGAAGATCATAATTCATGTCTACATCCTTATCTTAGTTTGATCTAACTTTTTAATTTACTCGCTACTACCACCCCATAGTTCTTGTTCATGAGATTTAGCTTGTTGACGAATACGTGAATGACGCTTGTTCAGATTTAAAGAATTAGGATCACACACAGTAGTTTTCAATAAACCCAAATCAGTTGCTGCATCAAATGTATTAGCGTACCAACTTCTCCATTTAGGTAGAATATTTTCTACTCGCTCTCTTAATGTCATATGCATAATCTTGATTGATTCGAGTCCAAAACACTAATTAAATTTTAAATAGATAAATTATTGTAATATGAAAATCTTTATGACTGGCAATAATCAGGATCGATTATACCTGTTGTATTGAAGTCCATATAAGTTGAAGAAGCTAGAGTTGCAAAAGCTGGCATGCCGTTCTCATTCTGAGTGTCGGTGAATATGGCATGCTCAACATACATACTATATTTCTGTCCAGGCTCTAGAGTTCCAGCAGCCACGATATATTGATTTGTCCTAAAAGTTAAATATCCATTTTTTTCAAAAGGCCTTCCACTATGCACAACGTCCTCTATCTTACAGCTATCAATCGCTACAAAAATTGGGTCATCAAGTAGGCCATTTTCATCCGCCCTTCCCTCAGAAAATATGGGCCAAGTAATTATTAATTCCTCTTTAGGATCAACTTGATCTATGGAGATTACTTTATTGAGTTGTTTCAATATTATCTTAGGATGAATTGGAAAAGATTTATCTTTATAACTCACCACGCTATCTCTGACTGTACCCTCTGATGTTTCAAAGCTAAATGAATAGTCACCCATGGGAAATTTAATCTCCAAATCTTCATAATTTTCTGCAAAACCACTTAAATACATTACATCTCCAATTTCATCTGATTCCGAATAACGATATTTAAGTTCTTCTGTAATATCTAAAAATTTTGGAAATTTAATTTTTGCATTCTTAACAACACCATTTGTGGATATAAAAATTTCAGCAAAAAAAAGTGGTTTCAATATTTTATGAGAACCATCTTTGATTTGTTGATATCGGGACACTTTTCCAGTGCCAAAAAATGTAACATCCTTTTGAGATAATGTTTGAGTTTCAATCTCACATGAATATATAAAAACTGATGTCAGTATCAGTATTAAAAGAATACGGAACAAGATTACTAACCTTATCTATAACGATTCATAATATTTGCAAGATCTTTTGCGCTCGGAACAAGTTCTTCATATGGTATTTTTGATAAAGGCCGATCTGCGCTATTAGCAATCTCATGCATATCATCACACTCTTTATCTATATAAAGAAGTCCAGTAGTTACTTCTTGTTTACTGATACTGTCTCTTAAATAAGAATAAGCTCCAGCTCTATCAGTTGGATCATAATTCTTATCGACTTTACGAAACACAATCTTACTTCCATCATGCAAATTAATTGGCATCGCTTCACCCTTGCTATATTTTATTTTTATCTCTTGTGCAGGTGGAACAAAATCCGTATCAATTACTTGATGATAGAATTTTCTTACATGCGAATAACTTTTTGTTGATTCTTCATTATCATTAAATGTAACGCATGGGCTAATTATATCTAATAAGCCAAATCCTTTATGCCTTATGGCAGCCTTAATTAATGGGACTAGTTGCTCCTTATCACCTGAGAAACCACGTGCTACAAATGTTGCACCTAGCGCTATACCCATACTTACTGGATCTATTGGTTTTTGCTGATTGGCTGGACCTTTTTTTGCCTTGCTTCCAATATCTGCTGATGCTGAATATTGTCCTTTTGTTAGGCCATACACACCATTATTTTCAATCAAATATGTCATATTTAGATTTCGGCGAATAACATGAGCAAACTGTCCCATACCGATGGATAAAGAATCGCCATCTCCAGAAACACCGATATAGGTAAGATCATGGTTAGCAGCATTTGCGCCAGTTGTAACGGATGGCATTCTTCCATGCACAGAGTTAAAGCCGTGTGATTGACTTACAAAATAAGCAGGTGTTTTGGAGGAGCATCCAATTCCAGACATTTTTGCTAATGAATATGGTTTTATTCCCAGTTCGAAAACAGCTTGAATTATTGCTGCAGTTATTGAGTCATGACCACAACCAGCACATAATGTTGATACTACTCCTTCGTAATCTCTTTTAGACAGGCCAATAGCATTCTTAGCTGCCTTAGGATGAATAATCTTTGGTTTTCCGATATAGCTCATTTGTTTTTCTTTAGCTTATGCCGCAATGCCTTTTTGCTCAATTTTTATAACTGCATCAACAATAAATTCTGCATGAATTGGATTACCATTATAGTGCAAAACAGATATTAATTTCTTTGGATCTATCTCAAGATCTAGTATCAATAATGAGCGCATTTGTGCATCTCTATTTTGTTCAACAATAATGACCTTGTCATGGTTAGCTATAAAATTTTTAATTTGATCAGAAAATGGAAAGGCTTTAACACAACAATAATTATAATTTTTATTTTGCAACTTCAATTGCTCTAATGCCTCTTTTGATGCACCGTCACTACTTCCATATGAAATGATGGCTGTTTTATTAAATTCAGAAAAGCTAAGTATCGACTTAGGCATCATTCTTCTAGCTGTTTCCCATTTTAACAATAAACGATCAACAACATCCTGATACTCCTCACCATCTTCTGTGTAAGCACCATATTTATTATGGCCCGAACCACGGGTAAAAAAAGAACCTTTGGCATGTTCGCCAGGTAATGTCCTGTATGGTATTCCATCTCCATCAACATCAAGATATCGATGAAATTTTTCCATGGATTCTAATTGTTCTGCATTTAGCACTTTACCTCTTTTTGGTCGATATGTTTCATCCCATTTTAAATCAGGACACATCCAGTCATTCATACCAATATCTAAATCTGACATCATAAAAACTGGTGTCTGTAACTCATCCGCTAAATCGAATGCTGCTTGTGTCATATAGAAACACTCCTCTGGATTAGATGGAAATAACAAAGGATGCTTAGTATCTCCATGAGAAGCATACGCACAAATCATTAGATCACATTGTTGTGTTCTTGTAGGCATTCCTGTTGAAGGTCCTGTTCTTTGAATATCAAATATCACTGCAGGGAGTTCTGAGTAATAAGCAAATCCAATAAATTCACTCATCAATGATATGCCTGGACCACTTGTTGGAGTGAATGCACGCGCCCCATTCCAACTTGCTCCTAAAACCATGCCTATTGCTGCTAATTCGTCTTCTGCTTGAATAATACAAAAATTATTTTTTTCAGTCTCATCACATTTTCTTAACTGCTTACAAAAAGCCTGAAATGAATCCATCAAGGAGGTTGAAGGGGTTATGGGATACCACGCACCAACGGTAGCACCTGCATAAACACAACCCAAACCAGCTGCAGTATTTCCATCAATAATTACATGATTTTTTGTTTTATCTAAAGGTTCAACCGTTAATGATAAGGGACAAGGAAAATTTTCTATTACATAATTATAACCTAGCATAATGGCCTCTAGGTTTGAGCTTGCCAAATGTTTTTTGGCAGCAAATGTCTCATTTAGTAATTCTTTTATTATGTCTAGATCAATTTTTAATAAAGCGGCTAAAGCTCCCACATATGCAATATTTTTCATTAAGATTCGTGATCTTACTCCATCAAAATTCTCATTACATAATTTTGATAAAGGAATACCAATAACAGTTATATCTTCACGATCTAATAATTTACTCCGAGGCCATGTTGAATCATAAATTAGCCACCCCCCCGCTTGAATGGACATTAAATCTTTTTGATATGTTTGCGCATTCATTGCTACAACGATATCAACATGATTTGAAGCAGCTTGGCAACCATCACCTGTTACTCTAACCTCATACCAAGTGGGTAAACCTTGGATATTAGAAGGAAAATAGTTTTTTCCTACTACTGGAATACCCATGCGAAAAATTGACTTCATCAGTAAGCCATTAGCGCTAGCTGAACCGGTACCATTAACAGTTGCTATCTTAATAGCTAAGTCATTAACTCTTGTCATGGATTGAATGTTTTTATTAATTCTTTCTACCTCTTAATTACTAAGGACCTTCGTTGGTTGAATTAAATCAATCTCATCCTTTGCATGCGGCAACAGAATAGTTGATTTTTGCATATCCCAAGCTCCTGTCGGGCAACGCTCAGCACATAAACTACAGTGCACACAAAGATCTTCATCTTTCACCATAACTCTTCCAGTTTGAGGAAGTTCTTCAGAGACATATAAGTCTTGTTCCAAATTTTCTGCTGGAACCGTCAATCGAGACCTTAAATCTTCTTCATCACCATTATTTGTGATGGTTAAGCAATCAACTGGACAAATATCAATACATGCATCACATTCAATACATAATTTGGCACTAAAGACTGTTTGAATATCACAATTCAAGCATCGCTCAACCTCAGTTATTGTTTGCTCTAATGAGAAACCTAATTCAACTTCAATATCTAATTGTTTGAAACGCTCTTTTAGATCAACATGTGGCATCAATCTTCTCTCTGAAGCATCATAATCGTTAGAATAACTCCATTCATGAATACCCATTTTTTGGCTAGCTAAATTTAGCCCTGGTGCTAAACGATCAACTATATCTTCTTTGTTACAGAATTTATGGATAGACGTCGCAGCCTCATGACCATGAGCTACTGCCCAAATGATATTTTTAGGTCCAAAAGCGGCATCTCCTCCAAAAAACACTCCTGCCCTGGATGACATCATAGTAGTTTCATCAACTATCGGACAATCCCATTCATCAAAATCAATACCCATATCTCTTTCAATCCAAGGAAAAGCATTATCTTGACCGATTGCTAGAATTACATCATCACATTCAATAATTTTTTCACCTATCACTTTTCCTTGGTCAATTTTTCCTTGATCGCTAATTTTATATTCCATTTCTTCGAACAACATACCTACTAGTTTCTGATTTTCAACTACAAAAGCCTTAGGAGAATGATTTACGATAATCTCTATATTTTCTTCTTCTGCATCCTCTAACTCCCAATCAGACGCTTTGAAAAAAGCCCTAGGCTTTCTCGCCATGACCTTTACTTGCTTTGCCCCAATTCTCAAAGATGATCTGCAGCAGTCCATAGCAGTATTTCCAACGCCAATTATTAAAACTTTTTCCCCAATTGATTTAGTATGCTCGAAAGCCACAGATTCAAGCCATTCAATTCCTATATGAACATTACTAGTATCATATCTACCTGGCAGATCTAATTCCTTTCCTTTTGGGGCGCCTGTTCCTACGAAAACAGCATCATAACTATTCTTGCTTAAAAATTGCTCAAAACTTTCAATGCGATGATTAAGCTTAAGATCAGCGCCCATATCAAGAATATATTGAATCTCTTCATCCAGAACTTTTGGTGGTAAACGAAATTGAGGTATATTTGTACGCATTAGCCCGCCAGTACTATCTAACGCTTCAAAAATTGTAATATCATAGCCTAATGGTAATAAATCATTCGCTACAGAAAGGGATGCACATCCTGCTCCAATGAGAGCTATTTTATAACCATTTTTTTTCTTGGGAGGTTTGGGTAATCTATCTTTAATATCATCTCGATGATCAGCAGCAACCCGCTTTAGCCTGCATATTGCCACTGCTTTATCTTCTACTCTATTTCGCCGGCATGCTGGTTCGCAAGGTCGATCACAAACTCTTCCTAATATTCCAGGAAAGATGTTTGATTCTCGATTAACCATATATGCATCAGTGAAGCGTCCCTGTGCAATCATACGAATATATCGAGGAACATCTGTATGTGCAGGGCATGCCCATTGACAGTCCACGACTTTATGAAAATAGTTTGGATCTTTAGTATTTGTTGGCTTCATTTAATGTTTTTTGCACTCATGCAATAATATAAATTCTAATAGTGGTTCAACAAACTAATCCTACAAAGATAAGGATAATGGTATCTATAACAAAGTAAACATTTTTTTATTATCGTGCTCGATTATAGGTCATTCTTCTACCAACAATTGCACCAGTTAGAGCACCTTTTTCATAGACAATTGTGCCATTAACGATAGTAGTATCTATCGTAGTTTTGAATGAATGGCCTTCAAATGGGGACCAGCCACATTTATAAAGAATATTTTCTTTGTTTACATGATTTTCTTTGTTCGTATCAAGCAATACTAGATCAGCAAAATAACCCTCTCTAATATAGCCACGATTCTCAACTCCAAATAAATCCGCTGGTGCATGGCAAGCACGATCAACCACTAATTCAGCAGACAGTTCTTGTTTTGCCACCAAATCAAAAAGGGCAGGCAAAGCATGCTGCACCAGAGGAAGGCCAGCTGGTGCATTAAAATAAGATGATGACTTTTCTTCACTAGTATGGGGAGCATGATCAGTTGCAATTACATCAATCTTACCTGATCTTAAAGCCTCGATGAGAGCCATTCTATCCTTGCTTGATTTGATTGCTGGATTACACTTTATATTAGTTCCATGTAGAGCATAATCATCCTCATCAAACCATAAGTGATGAACACAAACCTCTGCTGTAATTCGTTTTTCTGATCGGTGTTTATTTGAAAATAATTGCATTTCTTTTGCTGTAGTTAAGTGAAGCACATGTAATAGGGCATCATGTTTTTTAGCCAAATTAATCGCAGTATTTGAGGACTTATAACAAGCAAGGTCAGACCTTATTATGGGATGCTGAGACATTGGAACATCTTCACCAAACTTCTCTCTCGCTTGTGCTTCATTTTTCCATATTGTAGGAGAGTCTTCGCAGTGAGTTACAACCATAATAGGTGCATGTTCGAATAATAATTCAAGTGCACCTGGATCATCAATTAACATATTTCCAGTTGAGGCTCCCATAAAAGCTTTAATCCCACATGCATCATTTAGTGACAATGACTTGATAGCCTCAATATTTGTATTATTCGCCCCTAAATAAAACCCATAATTTGTCCTACATCGGCCTTTTGCTCTCTTATATTTATCATCAAGGGCTAATTTATTTATGGTTTTTGGTTCAACATTTGGCATCTCCATAAAACTAGTAATGCCCCCAGCAACTGCAGCTGAAGATTCGGTTACTAAATCTGCTTTATGCGTCAAACCTGGCTCACGGCAATGAACTTGATCATCAATCATACCAGGTATTAGAAAACGACCAGCGGCATCAATAGCACAAACGCTATTATCAACAGAAATACTTGGTGAAATTTTTTCAATTCGCTCGTTTTCAATCAAAATATCAGTGTCGAAGGTATTTCCTTCGTTTATTATTTTTGCATTTCGGATTATTATTTTGCTCAAGACGTTTCTCAGTTTTTATGTAAAGGTTATAATGATTATTATTCTTAGATTTTCTAATAACTAGGATACCAATAATTTTTTTATATAAGTACAAAAAGTTTGTATTATTAAAGAATTTATTCAACAAAAAATAGTTTATATTACTAAGGTCAATCATCATGTATAAAAATTTATTACTCACTCTTTTTATTTCAATATTAATCTCACCATTTGCAAATGCAGATTCTACAATTGATATAAATTATCAACAATTCACTCTTGATAATGGATTAAGACTTATTGTGCATGAAGACAATAAAGCTCCAATTGTTGCGGTAAATGTCTGGTATCACGTGGGTTCAAAAAATGAAGTAAAAGGTAAAACTGGATTTGCACATCTCTTTGAGCATTTAATGTTTAATGGAAGTGAAAATTATAATGATGAATACTTTAAGCCTTTTGAGCGTGTTGGCGCCACGAATATGAATGGCACCACCTACTTTGATCGAACCAACTACTTTGAAAATGTTCCAAATACTGCATTAGATATGGCTTTATGGATGGAATCTGATCGTATGGGGCATATGCTGGGTGCAATCACTCAAGAAAGGTTAGACGAACAAAGAGGTGTTGTACAAAATGAAAAACGGCAAGGTGATAATCAGCCATATGGTATGGTTGAATACCATATTCTAGAAGGAATTTTTCCAACTGCTCACCCATACTCATGGAGTACAATTGGTTCCATGGAAGATTTAGATGCTGCCAGCTTGGATGATGTGCATCAATGGTTTAAAAAATACTATGGCCCAAACAACGCAGTTATTGTAATTGCTGGTGATATCAAACCTGATGATGTTTTTCAAAAAGTAAAAAAATATTTTGGTGATATACCAGCAGCACCCCCAACTGAGAAATTACTTGATTGGTCTATTAGATTAGATACCGATAAACGGGAAATAATCAAAGATGATGTGCCACAAATACGTCTTTATAAGGCATGGGGTGGGCCAGCGTTTAGAAACTTGGACTCAGATTACCTGCAACTTTCAGATATAATACTTACGTCGGGCAAAACCTCACGCTTATATAATCGTTTAGTTTATGAAGATCAAGTAGCGACCAGCGTTAGTTCTTATCAGTTTGCAGGCGACATTGGTGGCTTCTATTATATAGAGGCAACTGTTCAACCAAACGGTGATCCAGAAATAGTCAAAAAAGCTATTGATGAGGAATTAAACCGTTATTTAAAAAATGGCCCCTCAAAAGCAGAATTAAGACGAGCTAAGACTAAACTAAGATCAAGTTTTATTCGAGGTCTTGAGAAAGTAGGGGGATTTGGTGGAAAATCAGACATCTTAGCTCAATATGCTGTCTATACTGGAGATCCAGGTCGCTACAAGGAATCAATAGAAGCGGTGACTAATGCTTCTCCTAAAAAAATTCTTCAGGTTGCACATAACTGGTTAAAAAAAGGAACTTATAATCTGGAAGTACATCCCAATGATTCCTTTTTAGTTAATGAGGAAGGTGCTGATCGCTCAAAACTCCCTGAAACGACCGAGTTTCCAGAAAGTACCTTTGTAGATTATGAGAAAGCCACTTTGTCCAATGGATTAAATCTAATTGTAGCTCAACAAAGTAGTGTTCCTATTGTAAATATAAGTTTACTGCTTGATGCTGGTTATGCAGCAGATCAATTCAATGAACCAGGAACATCTAGTTTGACTATGGCTATGTTGGATGAAGGTACCACTAAATTAAATGCACTGGACATTAGTGATACTTTAGCAAATCTGGGTGCCACAATAGCCGCAAGCGCTGGAATAGATAATTCAAATGTATCTTTAAGTGCAATGAGAGAGAATCTAGATGACTCTCTTAAACTCTTTGCAGATATTATTCTTAACCCAAGCTTTCCAATTAATGAATTGAATCGTCTAAAAAATCAAAGATTAGCTCAGATTCAGCAAGAAAAAAACCAACCTTTTGGTATTGCCTTAAGAATATTACCTAAACTTCTTTATGGGGAAAATCATGCATACTCACTTCCATTAACTGGTTCAGGCACAGAGATATCTGTTAATAAGATAACTCAAGCTTCCCTTATTAATTTCCATAAGGAATGGTTCAAGCCAAATAATGCCTCAATGATTGTAGTTGGTGATATCACCATGGATGAAATAAAACCTAAACTTGAAAAATATTTCAAGGCTTGGACTCCAAGTAACTTGCCACAAAAGACAATCATTCCAGTAGCTCAAAAAAAGAAGGAATCTCTCTATATAATAGATCGACCTGGAGCTCAACAATCGATAGTACTGGCAGCTAATATCGCCCCTAGTCCCGCTAACTCTGATGAGCTTGCTGTAGATTCTATGAATGAGGTAATTGGAGGATCATTCACTTCTCGAGTCAATATGAATCTGAGAGAGGACAAAGGATGGGCTTATGGAGCACGAACACTGATTCTAAAAGCAAAAGAACAACGGCCCTTTATAGCTTATGCTCCAGTTCAAACTAATAAAACAGCTGAATCAATAATAGAAATAAAAAGAGAGCTTACTGAATATTTAACAAGCAATCCTGTTACAAGTGAAGAACTTGAGAAAGTCAAAGATAATAATACACTAAGCTTGCCTGGCCGCTGGGAGACAATCAGAGCAATATCAAATGATCTAAGTGAAATAATCACTTATGGATTACCAGATAATTATTGGGATCAATACTCAACTAATGTAAGAAATTTAACAGAGATTCGATTAAATAATGCTGCAACCTCTGTCATTAAACCTGATAATTTAGTATGGGTCATTGTTGGTGACCGAAGTGAAATAGAAAATAAGATTAAAGCTCTCGATATTCAGGAAATTAAAATACTTGATACAAATGGAGAAGAAATAAGTGTACCTTGAAATAAAAATACAGTGATCTATTTAATGAGAGTAAAATCAAGTGAATAAAGAAAACTATTTAGAGTTGATAAAAACTGCCGATGTTTATTCAGTAGCAAAAGTATCGCCACTGGATCATGTTGAACTTATATCCGAGCATCTCGAAAATAAAATTTTTTTAAAGCGAGAGGATTTGCAAAAAACATTCTCCTTTAAAATAAGAGGTGCTGTTAATAAACTAAAGCAACTCCAAAAGGATTCAGTATCAAAGGGTGTGATTTGTAGTTCTGCTGGTAATCATGCACAAGGAGTTGCTCTAGCAGCGAAACTTGCAAAACAGCATGCTGTTATTGTAATGCCTCAAACTACTCCAAGTATTAAAATAGAAGCAGTTAAGTCTCTAGGTGCAGAAATTATAATTCATGGTGATAATTATGATGAAGCATTTCTTAAGGCAAAAGAACTGGAAAAAAATCAATCCCTAACTTTCATCCATCCATTTGATGATCCCTATGTAATAGCAGGGCAAGGTACGATTGGTGTAGAAATATTAGAACAAATAGATGGGGATATTGATGCTATTTTTATTCCAATCGGTGGTGGTGGATTAATATCAGGAATTGCCACTTATGTTAAAGAAACAAAGCCAAACATCAAAATAATAGGTGTTGAACCAGAAGATTCTTCCAGTATGAAATTATCATTAGAGGCCAATAAACCAATTACGCTCGATCATGTAGGTATATTCGCAGATGGTGTTGCAGTAAAACGAGTTGGTGACATCCCATTTAAATTATGCAAGAAATATGTTGATGAAATAATTACGGTCACTACCGATGAAACCTGTGCAGCTATTCAAGCTATTTACGAACAAACGAGATCTATAGTAGAACCCTCTGGTGCCCTATCGCTAGCAGGTATAACTAAATATATTAGCTATCATAAAAATAAAAATAAAACATACGTAGGAATAAATTGTGGGGCAAATGTAAATTTTGATCGACTCAGGCACATAGCCGAAAGAGCGGCGGTAGGAAAGCAAAGTGAAATATTGCTTGCTGTAGAAATTGAGGAAAAACCTGGTAGTTTTAAAAAATTCTGTGATGCTCTAGGTAAAAGAAATATTACGGAATTTAATTATCGTTACCATAATAAAGCATCAGCAAGAGTCTTTTTAGGACTTGCTTTGCATCAAGGGGAACATGCTCATCACGAAATTATAAATTATTTAGAAAAATTGAATTATTCGGTAATGGATCTAAGTCAAAATGAAATGGCCAAAGTTCACATAAGGCATATGGTAGGTGGAAGAGCGTCAATAAAGAATGAACAACTATTCCGCTTCGAGTTCCCAGAAAGGCCTGGCGCGCTTCTAGGCTTCTTAAATGCAGTGGGTAATGAATGGAATATTACTTTATTTCATTATCGTAATCATGGGTCTGATTTTGGTCGTATTCTTACTGGGATAGAGGCCACCAGTACTCAGATGAGGAAACTCGAAAAACATCTATCCAAACTAGGCTATCGTTATTGGAAAGAAAATAGCAATCCTGCATACGGAATGTTTCTTGCTTGATTGATATTAATTACTGAATAAAAAATCCTCCAAGACAGCTGCTAAAGATTCTGGATTCTCAAAATGAATCATATGACCGGTATTCTTAATGCAGACAATCTCAGCTTTGGTAAAAGGATGATTTGCGGAGGTCATATTTCTCATTAAATCCATTTCTTTATTGAAATTAGTATGTTCCCCCCAGATAAAAATTGTTCTAGCAGTAATATTATTCCAACAAGCCTCTGCTTCTGATCTTCTATATTGTATTGCATTAGGTAGTTTATGATATGGATCTGCACGTAAGCTAACATGTCCATCAGAGTCCTCATAAGCCCATTCTTTTGCAACAAATGCCGCTCGGTCTAATTTCATAGTTGGGCTCCTTTTTGTAATTCTAGGCACTAACTCATCATATGATAAATATCCATTAAATTTTGGTGTTGATTCTTGTTTCTCTAGCCACCGCCGATAAGTAACTGGAGCGTTATTTGGATCCGAATCACTTAAACCAAACCCTTCAATATTTATTAACCGGTTGACTCGTTCTGGTTTTATTCCAGCATAAAGGGAGGCAACATTTGCGCCCATACTATGGCCAATTAAAGTAACTGCTTCATCTGGGGAGTATGCTTCTAAAATCAAATCAAGATCAGCCAAATAATCAGGAAACCAATAACAAGAGTTTTGATGCTCAGTTTTTCCAAAGCCACGCCAATCAATAGCTATAACTTGCCAATTTGACTGCATTGCATCAATAACAAACTGAAAAGTTGTGCCAGTATCTGCCCACCCATGCAGATAAAATAACTTGGGAGCATCAGGCTGCCCCCATATTTTCAGATGATATTTTTTTCCTCTAATATCAAGAAAACTAGAGTCACCTATCTTAATCGGTTGGTAGACCATCATAATGCTCTCAGGGTGTCAGGATTGTGGAACCTGTAGTTTTGCGTGACTCCAAATCTCTATGAGCTTGCGCTGTATCTCTTAGAGCGTAACGTTGATTTATACTAATTTTAATAACTTTTTTTATTACGAGGTCAAATAGTGCCTGAGAGGCATTCAGTAACTTTTCACGTGTATTTATGAAATCAGCTAATATAGGTCTAGTAACATACAAAGAGTGTCTTGATGCTAACTCAGAAGGTGCAAAAGGATCGACAGGACCGGATGCGTTACCAAATGTAACCATAACTCCATGCGGTTTTAATGAATCCAAGGAAGAAATAAATGTATCCTTGCCAATCGAATCATAAACTGCTGCAACTCCTTCATCATTTGTAATCTCAAGAACTTTTTCAGCAATATTTTGATCAGCCATAATTATATTAGAGCATCCATGAGCTCTAGCGAGTTCAGCTTTTTCTTCTGTACTCACCACACCAATGACTTTGGCACCTATATGTCTGGCCCATTGACATGCAATTAACCCTACACCACCAGCTGCAGCATGCAAAAGGATATTATCACCAGGTTGAACGGAATAACTTTTATTCAATAAATACCATGCAGTTAATCCTTTCAGAAAAAGTGCTGCCGCTTGTTCATCAGAAATTTCATCAGGTATTGGCACAAGTTGATTAGCGTCGAAATTACGATGCTCAGAATACGAATCAGCTGGTCTTCCAGTATATACCACTCTATCTCCCACCTGAACCGCAGTAACATCGTTTGCGATATCCTCAACTACACCAGCCGCCTCACTACCGAGACCTGTTGGAAGAGGCATCGGATATAACCCTGATCTGTGATAAGTATCAATAAAATTCAAACCAATCGCAGTATGCCGAACTCGAGCTTCACCAGATTTTAGTTCTGGTAAATCAATCACACTGTAATTGAGTACATCAGGTCCACCATATTCACTTATTCGAATTGCATTTGTTTTCATGTTAATTTTTCCATGTATAAAATTGGTCAAGAATAACTAACTTTTGCTAAATTACCAAAGAATAAAAATATATATTTGCATGATGGTTTCGCATCTGATCAGATTATGAAAGAAGAGTATGAGGTTAAAAAATATGGCACGAATTGAAAAAAAAGTCGCATTAATAACTGGAGCCGCACAAGGTATTGGTTTAGCTACCGCTAAACTATTTGTTAAAGAAGGTGCAAAAGTTATTCTCGCTGACATAAATAAGAAAAAAGTTGATTCTGAATCATTAGCAATCAATAAGGAATTTCATCAACAAACGATCCCTTTAAAACTTGATGTCACTCTAGAATCTGACTGGAAAAATGCTATAATTTTTTTAGAAAAACATCTTGGCAAGCTTGATGTACTTGTTAATAATGCTGGTGTTGGATCTGTTGGTAACATCGAAGATGAAGATTATCAGCAGTGGAAACATATTCATAATGTAAATCTCGATAGTACGTTTTTGGGCTGCAAATACGCAATGCCTTTGATGAAAAAATCAGAAAATGGCTCGATAATAAATGTTTCATCAATCTCAGGTATAATCGCAGGTCATAATATGGTTGCTTATAATTCGGCAAAAGCAGCTGTAAGGCATCTAAGTAAATCCATAGCCCTGCATTGCGCCAAAGAAAATAATGGCATTCGATGTAACTCAGTTCACCCAGCTTTTATCGATACACCTATACTCAATGATTTCACACAAAAAATTGGTCGTGAGTTAGCTATTAAAAAATTATCCAAACAAATACCGTTAGGTCAAATTGGTGATCCCATTGATGTTGCTTTTGGAATATTATATCTGGCTTCTAACGAATCGAAATTTGTTACAGGTAGTGAGCTAATTATTGATGGAGGAATTAGCGCATAAATGAATTTTTGTCTATATCGAACACGAAGCAAAAATTATATATTAATACTATGAAAAAAATCTGCCTATGGTCTGGTCCTAGAAATATATCTACAGCACTTATGTATAGTTTTGCTCAACGAAAAGATACACGTGTGATTGATGAGCCTCTCTATGGGCATTACTTAAGAATAACAAATGCTGATCATCCTGGACGAGAAGAAGTATTAAAAAATATGAATTGTGATGGAAACTCGGTAATGAGAGACATTATGAATCAAAGAGAAAGTAACTTTAAGATACTATTTTTAAAGCAAATGTCTCATCATCTCCAAGATTTAAATAATGAGTTCCTACAAAAAGTAGATAATATTTTCCTTATTCGTGATCCAAAAGAAGTGATCCCCTCTCTAACTATCCAACTACCAAATGCTAAAGTCAGAGATACTGGTCTTGATATACAATGGAGGTTGTATCAGTCACTGATATCTTATGGTAAAAATCCAGTCATCATAGACAGTCGTGAACTATTAATTGATCCAGAATTTATTTTAACCAAATTGTGTGCACATTTAGGGATAAATTACTCAAAAAAAATGCTGCAATGGAGTCCTGGCCCAATAAATGAGGATGGGATCTGGTCTAAGTATTGGTATCAAACTGTGCATAAATCAAGTACATTTATGCCATACAAACCTAAACCAGATTTACCAAAAAAATTCATACCTTTATATGATAAATGTATCCCTTATTACAATAAATTATACAAGCATGCATTAATCGCAAAACGGAGTTACTAATATGCAAACCCCAGACTATAGAAATAAAGATATTTTCGTATTTATAAACGGCCAACTAGTCCATAGAAATGATGCGAAGATTTCTGTATTCGATAGCGCAGTTCAAGGTGGTGATGCAGTCTGGGAAGGTTTACGAGTATACAAAGGCAGAATAGCAGCACTAGACGATCATCTTCTAAGACTACAACACTCAGCAAAAACATTAGCCTTTGAGGAAATACCATCAAATCAAGAAATCAAGAATGCCATTTTCAAAACACTTGAAAAAAATAATATGTGGGATGAATCGCATATCCGCCTTACTCTAACTAGAGGCAAGAAAACTACCTCTGGTATGAATCCAAAACTTAATCAATTTGGATGCACTCTTATTGTGTTGGCTGAATGGAAGCCACCGATCTATGATAATATTGGAATCAATGTTATTACTTCTTCAATTAGAAGAAATACTCCTCAGTGCTTAGACTCAAAAATTCATCATAATAACCTCCTAAATAACATATTAGCGATGATTGAAGCTAATGTTGCTGGTGTTGATAGTGCCGTTATGTTGGACGTTCATGGTTTTATATCTGAAACTAATGACACAAATATTTTTATAGTAAGAGGAGGCTCATTAATTACTCCTTTTGCTGATAGCTGCTTGCCAGGGCTCACTAGAGCAATGATATTAGAAATTGCATCAACTGAGGCGATTATTGCCAGTGAGAAAAATCTTTCAATTACTGATCTCTATACCGCTGACGAAGCATTCACTACTGGTACAATGGGGGAGCTAACGCCAATCTTAAAAGCCGATGGCCGAATTATTGGTAATGGTAAAGCTGGGCCATTAACAAAAAAAATGCAACAACTTCATCGAGATTTTGCTTACGAAAATGGCAATGATCTCCCATTTAAGAAACCTCTAGAAAATTAAGTTTTAAAATAATCTGCAAGATATTCATTAAGTGGAAGCTGGTTGATAGATTCGATTTCAGATTGTTTTAATATTGAGGTAGTTGCCTCATCTCTGAATAACTTATTCTTTTTGGAGCTCAAAGGCATTAGATCTGAGAAGTAATGTTTTTGCTTCTCCGCAAGTAAAAGTCCATATTCTGCAAAATCTAGTTTTGTTTCATGTAATTCTTGGAGAAATCGTGCTGATGGTGTGCCATCAGCATCTTGGATCAAGTCGATCTGTACTTCGACTGATTTCTTATAATCTGAACAATTGTTGTTCCGATCAATCATTTCAGCAACTTCTAATATATTATCCATCAACATCAAACTCCAATTCTTCAGGCTGATTTTTTTTCCATCTTTTTGCAGCATAAGGTTTGGACTTCTGCCGTAATTAGCAGTAGCTGAATGATTAGCCATACTTTCTTTATCTTCCCTAGCTGTCATTTCTGGGCTGTCTTCAAGCAGACAATATATTAAGAAAGATTCCATAAAACGGAGTGTATTTTGATTAATGCCCACAGGATCAAATGCATTTAAATCCAGCGACCGAATTTCGACATACTCCACCCCACCCCTATCAAGTGCTGTAGTAGGTCTTTCTCCAGATAATGCCATTCTCTTTGGTCTAACTGAGCTATAATATTCATTCTCTATTTGTAATTTATTGAGTGATAACTGCTGGTAATTTCCATCAGCTAATAAACCAAGATCCACATAAGAACCCTCAGTCGTAGCAATGGCCTCTCTTAAGTCACTAACATAATCCTCTAAATTGTTTACTGAAATATTAATACTAGCTTGTACTTTACTTGTATAACCTAAATCACTCATTCTCAGAGAGGTACCGTATGGTTGGTATAAAGTATCTTTATCATATTCTGTCATATCATTATCAACGAGTGAGGCAAATGATTTACTAAATGCAGGGGAGGATCCAAATAAATATAATACCAACCAACCAAATCGCTTAAAATTTCTTACTAGTGCCATGTAGCTTGATGATCGAAAATCTTCAATTGACCGCTGATCATGCTCAATATTTTGAAATATTGGCCAAAAATCTTTAGATAAAGAGTAATTAAAATGAATCCCTGCAATTGCTTGCATGTTTCTGCCATATCTAAGACCAAGACCATTGCGATAAATAGTTTTCATTTGGCCAATATTTGATGATCCATATTGTGCCAATGGAATTTCTTGATTTTTATCTAGCTTGCAGGGCATGCTTAAGACCCATAACAGCTCATCATCAATATTTTCATAAGTAAATTGATGAATATCGCATAAAAAACTGAGTGCTTCCCAAGAACTCGAAACTGCAGGTGTAATAAATTCTAATAAAGCTTCAGAGAAATCTGTTGTAATGAATTTACTCGTTAATGCTGAGCCTAATCTAGAAGGATGCTTGCTCAGTGAAAGAGCACCCTTTTGATCTATTCTTAATGATTCTTTTTCCAGTCCTTTAAGACCTTCACATAATACATAAGGTTTTTCAGAATTTAAAATTGATAGTAGCCTTCTTTCAAATATCTTTCCCACGCTCAACTATCTCCATTTAACTGAACTCATTAAATTATTATTCTAACATCATCAAGTTATGAAAATACTAAATTATATCTCCCAAATATAGGAATCATAGATAAATCATAAAAAGTTATCTTAAAGCTTCACTAGAGCGTTATAAAATGATTAAATTAGGTTACTAAATTTAAAATAAAAGGTGGGGCTTTAGATAAAATCTCCAAAATTAGACTAATATGAAACAATTCTTTAAAACTATAATCATCCTTTCACTTACAATAACATTTCCTCTATTTGCTGAATGCAATTACCCGACAAAAGTTGAAATTCCGAATGGGGCATCGAGTACTACAGAAGAATTTATGTCTGGTTATCAGGCTGTAAAAGCATGGGTAACTGACATGAATGAATATATGGCATGTGTAGATAAAGAAACCACTGCTTCATTAACACTACTTAAGATAAATAAAGAACATACACCTGAAGTAGAAAAAAGAATAATTGAACTACAAGATAAAAAATATAATGCTGCTGTGGATGATCAGCAAAGGATTGCTCAATTACTTAATGAGCAAGTCAGAGCATATAAAGCAGCTCAAGCCGCCAATAAATAAAATAGATTAATTAATTAATTTCACTTAGTAAGCTTAATATTGGAGCTATATTTGTTCGCGTATATACCTCTTTATCATAACTCTGCATAAAAATAAGGTCTGTATTATGAAAAAACCTGTTCGAGTAACAATAACTGGTGCTGCAGGACAAATAGGCTATCAGCTTGCTTTTAGAATAGCTTCTGGCCAGATGTTAGGTAAAGATCAACCTATAATATTACAATTGCTTGAGATTTCACCAGCTCTCCCAGCTTTAAATGGCGTCGTAATGGAACTTGATGATTGTGCTTTTAGTACACTCACCGATGTAATAGCTACTGATGATGCAAACCTTGCATTTAAAGATTCAGACTATGCATTATTGGTTGGCGCGATGCCAAGGGGTCCAGGCATGGAACGAAACGACTTGCTTGAGGCAAATGCAAAAATATTCACTCATCAAGGCAAAGCAATAAATGAAAATGCAAATCATCAAATCAAAATATTGGTTATTGGAAATCCAGCAAATACGAATGCTTTGATTGTAAGTTCAAATGCACCAAATATTAATCAAAAGAATATCACCGCGATGACGCGATTAGATCATAACCGTGCTAAAGCTTATTTAGCAAAGAAATTTCGATGCAAAAGTCAAGATATTAAAAATATGATTATCTGGGGAAATCATTCAGCCACTCAATATCCAGATACAGAGCATGTGAAATCTGCGGATAAACTAATTAAAAATAAATTAGAAATAGATTGGCTTGAAAATGATTTTATTCCCGCCATTCAACAACGAGGAGCAGCTATAATAAAAGCCCGAGGAGCTTCGTCAGCAGCTTCAGCGGCATCTGCTGCAATTGATCATATGAATGATTGGGCTTTAGGGACTCCATCTGATGATTGGGTAAGCATGGGTGTTCCGTCAGATGGCTCATATGATATTGCCCCAGGAATTATTTATTCGTTTCCAGTGCGATGCTCTAATGGGAGTTATGAGATTGTCCAAAACCTATCCATAAGTGATTTTAGTAGGGAAAGAATGGATAGCACTGAGTTAGAACTGAGGGAAGAACGGGCTGCAGTTGAGGATTTATTGTAACTCAATAGAAGCCTCTCAATTGGATACCATATATTATTTATATTAATGCATGATTAATATATTATGCATTAGCAACTCTTATTTTATTAGCACTTTATAAGTGGAAGTTTCAAGACGGAGGTCCTCATGCCTGAAATCATTATTAGTCTACTCTGGTTAATGGCGTTTTTATTTTTAACCCTGTGGTTAACTTATCATAGAATCAATTTGTTGATCTCTACAATTGTTCTATCTATCTCAACCTATTGTTATTCAGTCTTTGGGGGTGGAGGATTACTATGGGATTTAATGCTATGGATAATTATAGGAACTCTTATAGTACTTAATATTAGTCCACTCAGACGCTCCAAAATTACTAGGCCATTATTACGGATATACAAAAAAATGGTTCCAAAAATGTCCCGTACAGAAAAAGAAGCATTGGAAGCAGGCAATGTCTGGTGGGATGGTGAATTATTTTCAGGGATGCCAGATTGGAATATTCTGATGTCAATGCCTAATCCAAAACTATCAAATGAGGAGCAAGCTTTTTTTGATGGGCCATGTAATGAGTTATGTATGATGCTCGATGATTGGGAAATTTCTCATGAAACTGGTGATCTTCCTGAGAAGATTTGGAACTATATTAAGCAACATAAATTTTTTGCTATGATTATACCAAAGGAGTTTGGTGGTTTAGAATTTTCATCCTATGCGAATGCAATGGTAATCACTAAATTAGCAAGTCGAAATGCGGTGGCTTCTTCGACAATTGGAGTTCCCAATTCACTCGGTCCGGCAGAACTTCTAATGCATTATGGGACTGATGCACAAAAAGAACATTATCTACCTGGTCTTGCTTCTGGTGAAGAAGTTCCTTGTTTTGCCCTAACTTCTTCAGAAGCTGGATCCGATGCTTCAGCTCTAATTGATTCTGGTGTTATATGTAAGGGCCAATGGGGTGAACAAGAAATAATTGGAATTCGTTTAAATTGGAGCAAGAGATATATAACACTAGCACCGATAGCGACAGTACTTGGTTTAGCATTTAAGCTATATGACCCTGAACATCTGATTGGAGAAGAAGAAAGTTATGGTATCACTGCAGCGCTTATTCCAACTAATACTGCTGGTGTTTCAGTTGGCCGTCGCCATTATCCAATGAACGTCCCATTTCAGAATGGACCAACAACAGGTAAGGATGTTTTTGTTCCACTCGATTATATAATTGGTGGTCAAGAAATGGCTGGTAAGGGATGGAAAATGTTAGTGGAGCTATTATCAGTTGGGCGCGCCATAACACTTCCCGCAAGTGCCTCAGGAGGTGGGCAAGCTGCAGCCTATGCCTCAGGTGCTTATACTCAAATTAGAAGACAATTTAATCTTCCTATAGCAGAATTTGATGGTATTAAAGAAGCATTAGCAAGAATCGCAGGTAATACCTATATAATGAATGCAGCTATCTCTGTAACTTCTGGAGCCATCGATGAAGGAGAGAAACCTGCTGTTCCCTCAGCAATTTTAAAATATCATTGTACTGAACTAGGTCGAAAAGTTGCTAATGATGCAATGGATGTTCATGGAGGTAAAGCTGTTATGATGGGACCCAAGAACTATATGGGAAGAAGCTTTATGGCAACCCCTATAGCGATTACCGTTGAAGGCGCAAATATCCTAACTAGAAGCCTTATCATATTTGGTCAAGGAGCTATCAGATGCCATCCTTTTGTTCTCAAAGAATTAGAGGCAGCTCAAAATAATGATGTAAAGTTAGGATTATATAATTTTGATAAAGCTTTATTTGCTCACATTGGTTATGCGATAAGTAACTTATCTAGATCTTTTATCCTCGCCATCACTAATGCTAGATATAGTAAAACACCAGTCAATACAAATACGAAACGTTATTATCAACACATCAATAGGTATAGTGCAGCTTTTGCTGTTGCCTCTGATTTTGCAATGCTATCTCTCGGTGGAGAACTAAAAAAGAAAGAATTACTATCTGCTAGATTGGGTGATGTTTTAAGTTCAATGTACCTTGCTTCTAGCGTTCTCAAGCATTATGAAAATCAGGGTTGTAAACCAGATGATCTCCCTTTAGTTCAGTGGTCAGTGAGAACTCTGATGTATGAAGCGCAGGAAAAACTTCATAATTTCTTAAAGAATATTCCTAATAGGTCCCTAGCCTCTTTTCTTCGCTGCTTCATTTTTCCAAGAGGGCGATCATACTCACCTCCACCAGACGACTTAACAAATAAAGTTTCTGCTATCATCACATCTTGTGGTGATGCCAGAGAGCGTTTAAGTAGTTGCGCTTACACAACGCTGGAAGATGGTAATCCACTCGGTCTTCTTCAAGAGGCCTTAGAACTATCTGAAAAAACAGGATTGATTGAAGCTAAACTCCGTCAAGCTAAAAAAGATGGACTAATTAAAAGTGATTATCTTGGTCATCAGATTGATGAAGCAGAACAAAGAAAATTACTCAGCTCAGAAGAAATAGCTGATCTCAAGTTGTATCATAAAAAGGCAAATGAATTATTATCTGTAGATGATTTTGCTCAAGATGAAATTGGCCGTAACAAATAGAGTATTTGAATAATAATATTAACTTGGAGAGAATATTGAAAAAATTAAAATTCATGGCACTATTTTTAAGCATCTTTATAGTTGTTGCATGTAATCAAGATAGTCAAACTAATAAATCAAGCAATGAGGAAATCACTTATTCTCCACCTTCTATTACTAGAAAACCAGCTCCAGATGGCGCTAAGGTTTATTTCATAACTCCAAAAGAAAATGCGATTGTGTCAAATCCTGTTAAAGTAAAATTTGGAGTTAACGCAATGGAGATTCTCCCCTCAGGGCAGGACAAAATCCACACTGGTCATCATCACATTATTATTGATGCAGATCTTCCAGATATGAACTTCCCAATACCTGCAGATAAAAATTATATACATTTTGGTGATGGAAGTGCCGAGACAGAGCTAACACTCCCTCAAGGTAAACATACTCTTCAACTTATTTTAGGGGATTACTTACATGTTCCTCATATGCCGCCGGTCTATTCTGAAAAAATTACTATAGAAGTCAAATAATCAAATAATAATTATGAAAAAACTCAATACACCAATTGGTATTAGTGGAATAGCAGCATATATTCCACCGTATCGGGTATGGTTAAATGATTGGTGTGAATGGACAAATAATCAATGGCCAAAGATAAGGGAAGTTGTTGGCAGGAGTTTCAGATTAAGAGGTAATCAACATAGTGTCTACACTATGGCTGCTACAGCCGTTATTAGATTAATCGATCAATATAATATTGATCCTGAAAAAGTTAAATTTCTTGCACTAGGAACAGAATCTAGTACAGATAACTCTGCTGGAGCAATAATTATTAAAGGTATGATAAATGAGGCTCTCATATCTCAAAATAAACCACCTATCTCGCGAAGCTGTGAGGTTCCAGAATTCAAACATGCTTGTCTTGGAGGGGTGTATGCTATGAAAGGTGCTATTAGACAAATAGCCCTTGATGGCTCTGGTGGAAAAGCTATTGTGGTTTGCTCAGATATTGCAGAATATCCCTTAGATAGTAGTGGAGAACCAACTCAAGGGGCAGGTGCGGTAGCAATGCTAATAGAGGAAAATCCAAAACTTCTTGAAGTTGATATTTTAAATTCTGGATCAGCTTCTGACTATAGGATTCTTGACTTTCGAAAACCAATGATTCGTTTTTGTCATCAAAATAGAAGCATTAATCAACAAGTTCAGGACTTTCCAATATTTAATGGAAAATATTCAACTACATGCTATCTTGATGAAACTCTTCATGCATTGGATGATATGTACCAAAAAAGAGATCTTGATCCCATAAAATATCTTCGCACCTTAAATACAGTATTCATGCATAGACCTTATAGAAAAATGCCAGAAACTGGTCTTGCTATCGCGTATCTATTCGCATTAGCCAAGGGAGATTCTGATGATCAAGCTGAGCTTAGTTCTTATTGTTATGAGGCTGGTATAGAACCTCAACAGGTAATAACTGAAATTAAAGAAGTCATACCAGATATTAAAAATTTTGCTAATCCAGATGATCTCAATAATGAAGCTTATCCGATGACGATGGCGGTTTTTCGAATATTTAGAGCCTCAAGACATTACCGAAGAGAGATACTAGATAAAATGGCACTAGGTAGTGATACAATGCTAGATCTCGGAAATCTCTATACTGCGGCTCTTCCTGCATGGATAGCAGCAGGATTAGAACAAGCACTAACTGAAAATATCAATCTAGAAAATCAAGAAATTCTCACCTTTGGTTATGGTAGTGGAGATGCGGCTGAAGTTATACCTTTTAAAGCAGTAACTGGATGGGAAAATGCCGCATCAAAAATTAAATTTGCTGATGCAATGGCATTCACCCTTGATGTTAATAAAGAGCAGTATCTCAATCTTCATGCTGGAAAACCTGTTGATGGTTTAGATTATAAATTAAATAATGAATTTACTATCAATTATATTGGTAGTTCTATAAAAAATAATTATCAAGATATGGGTATCGAATATCATAAATATACTAAGTGATAAAATTTTCTAACTCCAAGCTATATTCTAAATTTAGTTTTTCCCATTCCATCAAAAACCAGGGAGTTGTTTTTTCTTCGACTCGAAGCAACTTATCTAACTCTTTCTTTGATATAAACTTACTATCAGCTATTTCATTTGGATTAACATTAAGTTCTGAATCAATCTTCCCCATATAAACAGAACAAAGCTCGTTTTCTGTTCCAATATTTTTATATTTTGCAACATAAGAAAATTGATATATATATTTTAAACTGAACTCGATAAGTCCAAGTTCATCATGCAACCTCCTATTAACTGCTTCAATCATAGTTTCACCTTTTCTTGGGTGACTGCAGCAACTATTTGACCAAAACAATGGCCATAATGTTTTTGATGCACTTCTCTGTTGAATGAGTAGCTCACCCTTTTCATTGAACAAAAAAACAGAAAAAGCACGATGCAATTTCCCAGCACCCTGATGACACTCAAGTTTGTTCATAGTGCCAATCTCATTATCGAGGCTATCGACTAAAATCAAACTTTCATTATCAAAAGAAACGATATCACTTTTTAAGTTTTTCATTATTTATCTTCATCTAGAAATATTCATAGAAATGACTCTATAACCAGCTAATTCAAAAGCATTAGTTATTTCTTGTTCTTTTTTAGGGCAGAGTATGATAATTGATCCACCCCCACCTGAGCCAGTAATTTTTGCCCCTAATGCACCATTTGATCTCGCTAACCATACCATCTTTTCAAGTTCAACATTTGACACACCAATTGAATTAAGTAAGCCATGAGCAACATTCATCATTGTACCTATCTTTTCAAGATTGTTTTCACGTAATGCCGTTACACTTTCTTTTGATATAAGCCCTAATTGTTTGAAAATATCACTATATAAACTTACGTTTTTTTCATATCTCGATGAAACCTCATTTATAACATCTATGGTTCTAGAAGATTGCTTACTTATAGCAATAAGAATTGGTAATGAACCAGAATTATCACTTTGAAGATTCTCCATTTCAGTATGCTTATTGAATAAAATTGGTTGACCGTAAGTTGCCACTGTATTGTCTATACCAGATGGATTACCGTGCGATATTTTTTCACACTCAAAAGCAATTTCATTAACTTTATCATCACTTATTGGCAAATTATATAAACTAATTATCGCTCTAGTTATGGCAATTACAAAAGAGGCTGACGAACCTAAACCCATTGAAATTGGAACACGAGAGTTTATTTTGATAAAAAATTTATTATTTTTTATTTCCAATAAATTACATATTTTCTTTACTAAAACTACCATATGAGCATATTCAATTGATTCCATATCAAGTGAATATTGCTCATAACCATTGAATAAAAATATTGATTCTTTTTCAGTTTCCTTAATAACAACTTGAACAGCATTTTCAATAGGTAGTGCAATTGCACTTTCTCCGTACACTACAGCATGCTCACCAAAGAGAATTATTTTTCCTGCTGCCATACCCATTCCAACAATCTCGTTATTTGCTTTTATAGTTATATCTTCTTTTAGTTTTAAAGTTTTTTCATGGAGAATCTCTTGAGCCTTCCATGCCTTAATTTCTCCAGAATCAATCATTTCGTTGACTACTTCTTCAAAAAGTTCTTCTGGAGTATTTATACTCATAGCTACACTCCTTGCATGAAGTTTCATGTGTCCTTCCTGAATTCCATGAGTCACTAATGCCCTTAAAGCAGCAAAATTCTGAGCAAGGCCTACTGAACCAATTACCATCGCTAGTTCTTCAGCAGTTTCTACGCAAGCGATCTTTAATCCTAATCTAGCTGCTGGATTAGCTGTTAACGACCCACCAACTATCCCTACCTTTAATGGTAATGACAACCTTCCAGCTAAGTCACCATCTCTATCAATACTCCAATCACTCAGTGATTGATAAGTGCCTTTTCGACAGGCATAAGCATGGGCACTTGCTTCAATAGCTCGCCAATCATTTCCAGTTGCAATAGCAACAGCATCTACTCCATTCATAATACCTTTGTTATGTGTAGCAGCACGATAGGGATCTGCATTAGCAAAATCTGTTGCTTTTACTATACTGTCCCTAACTTCATCACCACTAAACTGATCTTTAGTTAAATATTTATATGGTATTTTTACACTTACATTAACCACGGATCTATCGGTTAAATTCGATAATATTTTTAATCCGACATCACATGAAATAAGTAGAGCCAAATCATTTGCTAGATATTCACAAATAGTGTTGACTAAATTAGCCCCCATTGCATCTATTGTGTCAGTCAAAATATGTAATACTAAACTCTCATGATCTTTTGTTCGCAAACGACGTATCTCAATATCACGGACACCTCCTCCTCTTATTATTAATTTTGGTTGAGAGGAATTTGCTTTAATAATTATCTTTGATTTATTTTTTTCTATAACGCTAATAGCTTGATCGATATCTTTGACACCAAGGAGCTGTATTTGTCCAATTAATAAGGATTCTAAAATTGAGGCTTTAAACCCACCTGCCTTTCTAATAATTTTAGCAGCTCCACTAACTCCAGCTACAATGGATGGCTCTTCAACAACCATAGGGACAATATAATCACGCTGATTAATTTGAAAATTAGTTGCTATTGAATAGGGTAATCCAAAAACTCCAATAACATTTTCACTCATATTATCAGCGGTCTTTGCACGAAGAATCTGATTTTCTTGAAGAAGCAGCTTATGCTCATGAGATGTTAATATACCAAGATTGAAAAGCTTTTTAATTCGCTCTTCTATACTCATGTTGTAAAAACCATTAATATTCGAATTAATCATTAATATCAACCCTTTAAACTAAAACCGCTTTCATCTAAGTCTAAATCTAACAATTCAAATCCATTCTGACAGGCCATAGATTCAAAAGTCTCTAATGTTTTTTCAGATAGAGAAAAACAGATACCAATATCACCACCTGCACCACATGGTTTATATACTGTATTAGGATATTTTTTTGCCTTATCAGTCAATATATCATGCCTATTAGAAAATATATCCAAATCATATTCTTCACTGAACCTACCAAGTATATTGGTATATTTTTTAAGATAATCTATAAAAACTTCATTACTATATTGAGCAAGCACTGAATCGATACCAATAGCCATCTCCCTCAATTCTAAAAAGCTTCTTTTATCTAAAGAGCCTAATTTCTCTAATTGAGTTACAGTATTAAATGGTGCACCACTCCAAAAAATCTTAAATTTTAAACTTTTAGGTAAATCCAGTGATATGCTCTTTTTCTCTGGATTACGATAAAATTTTATAACACCTCCAATTGATGAAGTTTCTATATCAACGCCACTGCCACGATTATTTTGAAATGTATTATGTATTTGAGATGCCAATTCTTTTACTTCCTGAGTTATATTAAATATTTTTACAAATCCCGCAGCCATAGCAACTGCTAATGCTGCACTAGAGCCAATACCATACTTATCACCACCAGCCCGAGTATAAAATCCTGTAGTATCAAGATTAAATTCATAAAAAAAATCAGAATGAAAATTTATATGAGACCAGGCGCTCTCAAAAAATAATCGAATAGGATCTTCAGTTATAGTATCTATCCATTCAATAGATCCAGTATCTCCAATTTTAAAACGTGCTACAGTATTTGAATAACCTCTTGTTTTTAATAGATGCATCTCTTGTTGATGCCTCTTAATAGTTACCTTAGCCCGCTGATTTACAGCCATTGATATGGCAGGTGCATCTGATAAAACAGCATATTCACCTATAATTATTATTTTTCCAGGCGCACTTACTTTTACTTCAGTCATTTCGGTATTCTCGATATTGGTGCACCACCCAACTTAGATTGCATTACAGAAACCACTCCTTTTATCTCTGATAATCGCTGAGTTATCTTTGCCTCATTTTCTGGTAAACAGATCGCTTTTACCTGGGGACCTGCATCCATTGTAAAGAAAACAGATTCTCCACTTCTCTGCATTTCACGTATTGCATGCATGCAATTGAGTGAAGCTTCATTCCAATATATAACTGATGGTCTTGTAGTCCACATTACTGAGTGCATTTTTAAACAATTATGCTCTGAAACGGTTGCTAATCTCTCAAAATCTCTATTCTCTATTGCCAGACGTCCTTCACTCATATCGGCCTCCTGATTATTTATCCAAGCTGAATAAAAAGGAGAAGAATTTGCACTCAGTCTCATTGCTTTAGATGAAGAAATACTCTTTTTTTCTTTACTTGTAATAGCAATAACTACCCTAAGTGGCCATCGCTCTATTGATGATAATTGCCTTATTTGAATATCTGTCTGCGTATTCTTAAGTTCAACGATTCCACCAAGCATTGATCTTGCTGCCGATCCAGAGGCACTCCCAGCTTGTGAAGCAAGAAGTTGAGTATCATATTTCCTTCCAATTGCACTATTTACTGCTACAACTAATGCTGAAAAAGAAGAAGAAGAAGAGGCTAAGCCTGCAGATATTGGAAAATTACACTCGCTGACTATATTAGCGAAAGACCGAGATTTTCCAACAATTGAGTCTAAGCATTTACTTACTCTTGATATATTCTGATCATTAATAACACTATTAATTTCTAATCGGTCTCGATCATAAGAAGAAGAGAAATGAACATTCATATTGGTCCATAAATCACCTAATGTTAGTGACAATGAATCAACTGCAGGAAGATTTTTTGCAGTATCCCTCTTACCCCAATACTTAATCAATGCAATATTGGGATGCGCTGTAGCAAATGCTCGCATGATATCATCCAAATCCAGAGAGTAATTATTTTGTTATATTACATATTTATTTATACTAATTTATTTGTGTCATTTTATATCAATACTATGTTTATATAGTCATTTATTATCATTATTATATCTTATCTATAGAGTTAATATGCCAACAGGATCTCCAGAAAATATCATAGACTACAGAGAGCGTATAAACTCACTCTTAGACATATCTGTTCCAATCTCGAAAAATGATTCTACAAATTTGAATGCAGCAATGCGTTACTCCGTAATTAATGGAGGAAAACGTATTCGACCTCTTCTAATTTATACTTCTGGATTTTGTTTTAATATCAAAAAAAATAAATTAGATGTTCCAGCAATTGCCATAGAATTACTTCATTCTTTTTCATTGGTTCACGATGATCTTCCATCTATGGATGATGATGATTTACGTCGAGGACAGCCGACCACTCATAAGAAATTCTCGGAAGCTACAGCTATACTTGCGGCTGATGCTCTTCAAACACTTGCATTTGAAGTAATAGCAGATTCAAAGCCTTTGAATAATTCTGAAAAGGTTCAAATAATTTCTTTAATCTCTGGAGCTTGTGGTTCATCTGGAATGACTGGTGGTCAATCAATTGATCTAGCTTCTGAGGGCAAGGTGCTAAATAAAGTAGAATTGCATAAATTACACTCTATGAAAACTGCAGCCTTAATTCATGCTTCAATAATGTCTCCATTTTGTTTGATAGAAAAAGTTGATCAATCTATTAAGAAAAGCATGAGTGACTTTGGCTGGTCTTTAGGTATGGCTTTTCAAATACGTGATGATCTATTGGACATTGAAGAATCAACAGAAAAGCTTGGTAAAACAGCTAATTCTGATCTAAAAAACAAAAAAGCAACTTGGCCAGCAATGTTTGGAATTGAAGAATCTTATAACTATTGTGATGAATTGTTAATGAAATGCATGCGGTATTTAGATACTTTTGATACTGAAGCAAATTCTTTAAGATGGCTTACAAACTATCTTATTAACAGGCATCATTAAATATGATATTGATTAATTATGTATGAACAATATTTTGGTCTAAACTCGAAACCTTTTACTATAACGCCCGACCCCCGTTATTTGTTCATGAGTAATAGGCATACCGAAGGCTTAGCTCATCTTCTTTATGGTGTTACAGATAGTGGTGGTTTTATCCAGTTAACGGGTGAAGTTGGCACCGGTAAAACAACTCTTATTCGAGCTTTATTAGAGCAATTACCAAAAAAAATAGAAATTGCATTGATCATGCACACACAGATTTCTGCAAAAGAATTTTTAATTGAAATCTGCAATGAGCTTAAAATCAAAAATTCTAGTAAAAGTATGATTGAGGTTGTAAATTCACTTAATCATTATTTATTAGCGCAATACTCAGATGGAAAGCGAGTTATTCTTTTAGTTGACGAAGCGCAAAATCTTAAACCAGAAGTATTAGAGCAACTAAGATTACTCACTAACTTAGAAACAGCCCACAAAAAACTCTTACAGATTATCCTTATTGGCCAACCGGAATTAAGAGATGTTTTGGCGGAGAATAATCTCAGACAGCTGGCGCAGCGTGTGACTGCAAGGTACCATCTAGAACCTCTATCTCAATTGGAGACAAATTTATATATTGATCACCGATTAAAGATTGCAGGTGCCAGAACAAGTATTTTTGATAAACTCGCCAAAAAAGAAGTTTTTAAATACTCAACAGGAGTTCCAAGATTAATCAATATAATTTGTGATCGAGCTCTACTTGGTGCCTACAGTGATGATAAAGCTGAGGTAACGAAAGATATTATTTCAAAAGCATATAATGAGATACAAGGTATCGTTAAGACCTCTAAAAGAAGTATTTGGCCAATTATATTTGGCATTTTAGTTATGATACTTACTATTATTTTATTAAATAATGATGACTATTTAGATATTCAAAATTTTCTTGAAATGATAAAAAAATTGACTGGTATTGAGAACTGATATGTCTTTTATTTTAGATGCTTTAAAAAAATCTGAGCGTGAGAGACAAAAAAGAATTGCGCCTAAAATGTCTAATATTCTTGTGGAGCAACCAAAATTTACTCGGCCTAAGTGGTTCATTTTAATAATTTCAGTGCTTTTTTTAGTTATTTGCTTCCTTATCTTGAGTATATTCTTTCCTAACTCGATAAATATATTCAATAAAGAGGCATCTATCGCGATAGAATTGCCACTGGAAACAAAAATACCACCCAACT
>TARA_B110000003_G_scaffold49813_1_pt1 | contig 31753 bp, 35 predicted proteins | sample TARA_B110000003 | Tara Oceans TARA_B110000003 (sample SAMEA4396424) | marine metagenome | biome: Westerlies Biome; feature: [SRF] surface water layer (ENVO:00010504); material: water (ENVO:00002006), including particulate matter (ENVO:01000060) such as... | depth 5 m
GAAGCAATGATAGATGAAAAAAAAGGAATAATTCCAGGTACTGATGGAAGAAAAATGAGTAAAAGTTATAATAATACTATTCCTATTTTTGATACTTCAAAAAAATTAAGAAAAGCAATAATGAAAATTAAAACTAACTCACTTGAGCCTGGAGTTCCAAAAGATTCAACTGACTGTTCGGTATTTAAAATTTTTCAAGCATTTGGAAATGAAGATGAAATTCTTAATTTAAATAAAAAATATGAGAATGGGATAGCTTGGGGTGCAGCTAAAGAGGAATTATTCAATTTACTTGATGAAAAAATTAAACCTTTTAGAAGTGAATATGAGAAAATTACTCAAGATAAAAGCTATATTGAAAAAACGCTTAGGGAAGGAGCCGAAAAGGCATTAAGTATATCAACACCTGTAATTGAACAAATAAGAAACGCAATAGGCATAAAGGAGTTTAAATAAATGAACAAGGGAACTCGACCTAAAAAATTAAAGTATAAGGGTATATGGAAGAGTTAACAATAATTCAAAAAATAACTGCTTATGCAATACCTATTATTTTTGCAATTACAGTTCATGAAGCAGCTCATGGGTATGCAGCAAAATATTTTGGAGATATGACAGCTCAGTATTTAGGAAGAATTAGCTTAAATCCATTAAAACATATTGACCCGATAGGAACAATAATACTTCCAGCATTGACAGTTATGTTGGGAGGTATTTTGTTTGGATGGGCAAAGCCTGTCCCAGTAAATTTTTCCAATTTAAGAAATCCAAAGAAAAATATGATGTGGGTTGCTCTGGCAGGACCACTATCTAATTTATTGATGGCTATTTTTTGGACATTTTTATATGCACGATTACAAATATTTCCAGATGGTTCTATATTCTTCTTACAAGTTATGGCTCTAGCAGGTATTCAAATAAATCTTATCTTAATGGTATTAAATATGATTCCAATTCCACCATTAGATGGCGGGAGGGTCGCTGTAAGTTTGTTACCTTATCCATGGTCAAGTTATATAGAAAATCTAGAAAAATATGGATTATTTATAATAATATTTCTACTTTTTTCTGGCGTACTCGGTACTATATTATTTCCACTTATAAATATAAGTAAAAGTATTATTTTTACTATATTTGGTTAAATAGGATAACTTTTAAAAATGGCAATAGAAAGAATAGTTTCTGGCATTAAACCAACTCTAAATTTATTTAATAATGAATATGATTTAAAGCTTTCTAATTGGATAAGTATGCAACACGAAAATGAATGTTTATTTTTTGTTGCTGATTTACATTCTTTAGTCACAAGAAATGCTAATCCAGAATTAATTGAAAAAACTACTGAACAAATGATTATTGATTGGTTAGCGTGTGGGATAGATCCTGCGCAAGCGACTATTTTTATTCAATCTAAAATTCCAGAGCATACAGAAATTTTTACATTGTTATCAATGATTACCCCAATAAATTGGTTTAGTAAGATAAATAATTTAGAAGATAGAGAAAAAAAGACTTTAACTTTGGGTAATTTAGCCCAAGATTTAATGCAAAGCACAGATGTTTTACTTTACAGAGCTACTCAAATATCAGGAGCTAAAAATCAAATACCATTTGTTAAATTAACTTCAAATATTGTCAAAGAATTTAATAATTTATATGGCAAAGATATTGGCTATCAAGAAAAAGCTAAAGAAGCTATAAAGAAACTCGGAACAAAGAAGAGTCATTTGTATGAAGAATTGCGAGCTGCATATTTAGCAAAAGGCGATGAGCAAGTTTTAGAATCTGCTCAATCACTTATTGAGGATCAGCAGGGCTTAAGTCTTGGCGATAAAGAAAGGTTACTTGGGTATTTAGAGGGTGGAGGTAAAATGATACTTATAGAACCAGAATTTAAACTGATGGACAAGGAATCTAATACTATCCCATTTAATAGAGAATCTAAAATCTATAAAGATAAGTTACAACAGTATAAAGATAGTCCAGATCTAATTAGAAGTGTTGCGGCAGATGGCTGTGAAAAGGCAAGAAAAATTGCTAAAGATACTATGAGAGAAGTCCGGGAAGAAATGGGAATAGATTTTTAATGACTGCCATTATAAATAATTCAGCTAAGGTTTATGGTGAAGAAATAAAATTACTCCCTCAAGATCTATACATACCTCCTGATGCTTTAGAAGTCTATCTTGATTCATTCGAAGGACCTTTGGATTTATTAATATATTTAATTAGAAAAAATAATATTGATATATTAGATATTCCTATGGCTAATTTAACTTTGCAGTATATAAATTATGTTGAAAGAATGAAGGCCATAAAGTTAGAGCTTGCAGCAGATTACCTTTTAATGTCTGCAATGTTAATTGAGATTAAATCAAGAATGCTTCTTCCAAAACCATCAATAGAAGATGAGGAAGAAGATCCTCGAGCAGAATTAGTGAAAAAGCTTATTGAGTATGAATTAATGAAGGATGCTGCTGAAAACCTTAATCAGATGCCTCAAGTCGGAAAAGATATTATGATTGCTCAATCATACTTTGAAAGAGTAACTGAAATTGAATATCCAGATATCTCTATTGATGAATTATTTGAGGCATGGAAAAATGTTCTTAAAAGAGCGAAACAATTTGAGCAACATCAAATTAGCAGATCTGAGCTATCGGTAAGAGAGCATATGACAATTATCATAAGAAAATTAAATGAAAAAGATTTATTAGAATTTTCAACTTTTTTTAATTCTGATAAAGATCCTATTCCTAAATTAGTTGTTTGTTTTTTGGCGATTCTTGAATTAACAAAGGAAGGTCTAATCAAAATTAATCAACAGTCATCATCCTCAGAAATCTATCTTCAATTAGGAGATTCATAATTGGCTCAAATAGATAAATTAAAAGAAATAATAGAGGTAGCATTATTAACTAGTAGTCAGCCATTATCAATTGAAGAACTCACAAGATTATTTGTTGATAAAACCGATAGATCAACAATTAGAATGCTATTAGATGAGATAAAAAATGATTGGCAAGATAAGTCAATGATTCTTAATCAAGTTGCATCTGGCTATCGATTCCAAGCAAAATCAGATTTTACAGAATTTTTAATACGCCTAAGTCCAGATCGAACACCTAATTATTCAAGGGCAGTAATGGAAGTCTTAGCTATCATTGCTTATCGACAGCCTGTTACACGAGCAGATATTGAAAAGATTCGAGGAGTTTCATTAGGTTCAAACACATTAAGGCAACTTGTAGAAAGAGAATGGGTAGATATTATTGGACAAAAGGAAGTGCCAGGGAGACCATCTTTATATGCTACAACAAAAAATTTCCTAAATGATTTTGCATTAAAGTCAATTTCAGAATTACCAGAATTAAATAGCTCTTTATCGGTAGAACTTAAAAATAGTAATGAGGAAAAAGTTGTACCAGATACTTTCTCTGAAGAACCTCAAACTTTCGAAGGTGTCTCTCCAGATGAACTTAAGAAGACCTAACAGCAATAATCTAGGTGTAAGAATTCAAAAAGTACTTGCTCAAATTGGTATTGGTTCTAGAAGAGAGATTGAAAAAGCGATCATTGAGAAAAGAATTTCTGTTAATAATAAAATAGCTGAAATAGGTCAGTTAATTTCAGATGAGGATATAATTATTTTCGATGGAAAATTAATTGATTTAAAGTCAAGTAAAGCGTTACCTAAAATTTTAATATACAATAAACCAGAAGGTGAGATAGTTTCTGAGAACGATCCAAAGGGAAGGGCGACAGTTTTTGATAACCTTCCAGAAATTAAGAATGCTAAGTGGATTTCTATAGGAAGGCTAGATTTTAATACTTCTGGATTATTAATTTTTACTTCTTACGGTGAATTTGCTAACAGATTGATGCATCCAAGATATGAAATTGAACGAGAATATTCTGTTAGAGTTCATGGGGAATTAACTGATAAACAAATTTCTCAGCTAAAAGCTGGTATTAAATTAGAAGATGGACTTGCAAAATTTAAAACAATATCTTGTAGAGGTGGTAAAGGCACTAATCAATGGTACCAAGTCACTTTGAAGGAAGGACGAAATCGAGAAGTTCGAAGACTTTTTGAGTTTTTTAATATTACAGTAAGTCGCTTAATGAGGATTAGGTTCGGTGTATTTACATTACCTTCTAATTTAAAAAAAGGTAACTATATTGAGCTTAGCGAAAACGAAGTGCTTGATGTTTTATCTAAATTTAAGTTAAGTTTACTTTAAGATTTTTGACATTGTTAATTTATAAACATCTTTTAATTTTTCTATGTCGCTAATGTAGACATTTTCATTTATCTTATGTATTGATTCATTTATAGGTCCAAATTCTACAACTTGATCGCATAATTTTGAAATAAATCGACCATCTGATGTTCCACCAGTAGTTGATATTGTTGGTTCAATATCACTTATTTCTTTAACAGCATCCGCCATTATGTTTACCAGAGAACCTTTTTCTGTAAGGTATGGCTCTCCTGAATGCTCCCAAGTGATGTTGTAATTTAATGCATGTTTATCAAGTATTTTTGTAAATCTAGACTTCAGAGTATCTGCAGTACTTGCTGAAGAATATCTAAAATTAAATAATATTTCTACAACTCCAGGAACAACGTTTGTTGCTCCGGTTCCTCCATTAATATTTGAAATTTGCCATGAAGTTTTTGGAAAATATTCATTACCTTCGTCCCAAATAGTTTGTACTAGTGCATCAATTGCTGGTGCTACTTCATGAATAGGATTTTTAATTAGTTCAGGGTAGGCTATATGTCCTTGTATACCGTTAACCTTAAGTTTCGCAGATAATGAACCTCTTCTTCCATTTTTTATTGTGTCCCCAAATTGTTTTACACAAGTAGGTTCGCCAACAATACAAAAATCAATTTTTTCGTTTCTTTCTTTAAGTGTTTCGATAACTTTAACAGTTCCATCAACCGCAATACCTTCTTCATCAGAAGTTATCAATAATCCAATAGAACCTTTATGATTTTTATTTTCAGATAAGAATTCATCTATACTGACAATGAATGCAGCTAGAGATGTTTTCATATCTGCAGCTCCACGACCATACAACCTATCATTTTTAATAGTAGGTTCAAATGGGGGAGAAGACCACTCTCCTTCTGGCCCAGGTGGAACAACATCAGTATGTCCAGCAAAAACTATAAGAGGAGCTTCTTTACCTTTTTTAGCATAAAAATTACTTACTTTTCCATGAGGCATTTTTTCAATTTGAAAGCCAAGTGACTCTAGATGATTTATTAATAAATCTTGGCATCCTTCGTCAAAAGGAGTTATTGATTTTTTTAAAATCAATTCTTTGGCAATACTAAGTGTTTTACTCATATTATTTTTTTCGCAAATTCAAGTTCATCAAAACCTATAGTTAAAATTTCCTTATTTTTTAAAATAATAGGCCTTTTCATTATTGAAGGATTTTTTAAAATAAGCTTAATTGACAGAACTTTAGTTAATTTAGCAGATTTTATAGAATCAGGTAGTTTTCTCCAAGTCATTCCTGATCTATTAACAAGACTTTCCCATGAATAAGGTTTTGGCATATTATTCATCCAAGTTTTAATTAATGATTCAGTTAGTATTGATTTTTTTACGTCTAAGAATTCATAAGAAATTTTTTTTTGTTCAACCCAAACTATACTTTTTTTAACTGTATTACAATTTTTGATCCCATACATTTGTAACATTTTAAATCCCTCTTAAGAGCTCGTTGATTCCAACCTTACTTAAAGTTTTTTCATCAACTTTTTTTACAATTACCGCACAATATAAGCTATATGACCCATCTTTAGAGGGTAAGTTTCCTGAAACTACAACAGAACCTTTAGGAATTCTTCCGTAACTAGTTTCACCAGTCTCCCTATCAAATATTTTTGTTGATTGTCCTATGTAAACTCCCATTGAAATAACAGAATTATCTTCAACAACAACTCCTTCTACAACCTCAGATCTGGCGCCAATAAAGCAATTATCTCCTATAATTGTTGGGCCAGATTGAATTGGCTCAAGAACTCCTCCAATACCAACTCCACCTGATAAATGAACATTTTTTCCAATTTGTGCACATGAGCCAACTGTTGCCCATGTATCTACCATTGTACCTTCATCTACAAATGCTCCAATATTGACATATGAGGGCATTAGTACTACATTCTTCCCAATAAAACTTCCTTGCCTAACCATTGCATTTGGAACAACTCTAAACCCACCATTTTCAAAATCTTTATCTTGAAAATGAGCAAATTTCGATTCAACCTTATCAAAGTATTTTGTATAGTCTCCATTCATTATAGAGTTATCTTTAATTCTAAATGAAAGTAGAACTGCTTTTTTTAACCATTGATGCGTTTGCCAATTTTGAGTTGAACCCTCTCTTGAGGCTACTCTTAAAGAACCATTATTTAAGCCATTAATCGCTTCATTAATCGCATCTTTAATTTCGCTACTTACCGATCTTGGATTTATTGAGGAACGATCTTCAAAAGCATCTTCAATAATTGATTGTATATTTGACATAATTTTACTTTTTTTCTTAATAAAGGACGTATTTTACATTAAATATATAGGTGAAAGGGGAAGGTTATTTATTTTTATTTGCTTCGTATAAAGAGTTAACTTTCTTTGCGTGCTCAGACAAATCCTTAATCCTACTTTCATTTGAGGGATGAGTGCTAAGAAATTCTGGCATTTTAACTTCAGATAATTCACTCATTTTTCTCCATAAACTGACTGCAGCCATTGGATGATATCCAGCACGGGCTGTTAATTCTAAGCCCATTTTATCTGCTTCTCTTTCTTGCTCTCTACTATTAGGAAGAGCAAAAAATAATGTAGTTCCAAGAGCTACAGCTTGAACTGCTGCATCAGTTGAAATACGCGTACCTTTATTTGCAATATATGCTGCAAAACCAATAATTCCTATTTGTTGAATAAGCGCTGTAGACATTCTTTCACGTCCATGCTCTCTGAGGGCATGCGCCATTTCATGCCCAATTACTGCAGCAAGCTCATCATCTGTAGCATCAGTTTTTTCAACTAAACCAGAATAGACCATAATTTTCCCACCAGGCATACAATATGCATTTACTTCCTCACTTTCTTCGACATTTATTTCCCACTTCCATTCTTTGGCGTCATCTCGAAAAACTTCCGCTTCATCAATAAGTCTATATGAAATATTTTTAACTCTTGTTAACATCTCTTTATCGGTATTAAGTTTATTATTTTTTTCAGCATTACGAATTGCTTCTTTGTAAGCATCAACGGCCATACTTCGAGCCATAAATTTAGGAAGTAACAATAATTGTGTTCTTGAAACACCTGATTCAGTATCTAAAGTTGTTGAGGCACAACCACTTAAGAATATCAAAATAATAAGAAAAAATTTCATAAATTTAACTTTCTAAAATAATACTTGGCTTCCAAGTTCAACCACTCGATTAACTGGTAAATGAAATTGATTAGTTATATTTTCAGCACTTCTAAATAAAGTAACGAATATATTCTTTCTTACTAAATTCATATTAGTACCTGACTTAATAATCAAACTTTCTTTACCAATGAAATATGAAGTATTAATTGCTTCAATATTAATATCAAATTTAGAACATTTAGCTAAATCACGTGGAAGGTTCGTAACATCTTTAAATCCATAATTAATTATAACCTTAAAAAAGTTATGAGGAAGTTTCTCAATTTCTATTAAATTTTTTGAATTTGAATGAGGATAGTCCATAAATTTTATTTTTAGTAAAATTACATTTTCATGAATAACTTTATTATGCTTTAAATTATGTAATAAAGAATGCGGAACTCCGCCAGGGTTAGGAGTTAAGAAAACTGCAGTACCTTTTACACGATTGCGAAGATCTTTTTTCATAGATTTTAAAAAAGAACTAATCTCCATAGATTCATTCTGTAACTTTTGATAAAGTAAGGTTCTTCCTTTTTTCCAGGTAGTCATTAGCAATAATAGTAAACCACCTATTAAAAGTGGGAACCAACCACCAGCAGGCACTTTAATAATATTTGCACTAAAAAATATTAAATCTACTGTAAAAAATATTGAAATTATAATAGTTGTTTTTAACCATCCCCATTTCCAAACTTCTAAAAAGACAAACCCGGCTAAAATTGTTGCAATTACCATATTTAAAGTAATGGCTATTCCATAAGCACTTGCTAATGCACTAGAATTTTGGAAAATAACTACTACAGACATGACGCCTATCATAAGTATCCAATTAATTCGAGGAAGATATATTTGCCCTTCTTGATTTTCAGATGTGTGATCTATTCTCATTCTGGGAATAAAGCCCAGCTGCAAGGCTTGCCTAGATACAGAAAAGGCTCCAGTAATGCAAGCTTGAGATGCAATAATAGTTGCAACTGTTGCAAGAATGACTAAGGGTAACGTAAACCATTCGGGAGCCATTAAGTAAAAAGGATTTTTAATAGTGCTTGCATCGCTAAGAATCAGTGCTCCTTGACCAAAATAATTTAAAGTTAAAGCAGGAAATACAAAGCTAAACCATGTGATTTTGATTGGATTACGACCAAAATGCCCCATATCTGCATACAAAGACTCAGCCCCAGTGACACACAGAACTACTGCTCCAAGTGTTATAAAAGCTATAGAAAATTGCGTATCAAAGAAGTTGAATGCATAAAATGGATTAAGAGCATTTAGTACATAAGGAGCTTGCATAATGTTATATGCTCCAAGGGCTCCGAGTGTAATAAACCAAATAAGCATTACTGGTCCGAACATTATACCTACAGTGGTTGAACCCTTACTTTGCATCCAAAATAATAAGAAAATAATTATTAGTGTGATGGGAACAATGAAATCATGAAATGTCGGGGTAATTAATTCAATACCTTCAATTGCCGATAAAACTGAAATAGCTGGGGTTATCATTCCATCTGCATAGAACATACAAGCACCCAACATCCCAATAAACATTATGAGCATTTTCTTTTTTTTAGATTTTGCATTTCTGTTTGCAAGGGATAAAAGTGCCATAATGCCACCTTCACCTTTGTTATTTGCTCTCATAATGAAGGTTATATATTTTACTGAGACTATTAATATAAGAGACCAGAAGATTAAAGAAAGTATTCCAAGCATATTGGCTTCGTTAAGCTCTAAAATATTATTACTGATTGTAAATATTTCTCTGATAGCATAAAGTGGGCTTGTGCCAATATCCCCAAAGACAACGCCTAGTGCTGCAAGAGATAATGCCATCATTGAGGCATTTTTAACTTTTTTATGGTTCATTTAAGAGTCTTCATTTTGGTTAATTTTTGTAATACTTGCTTCTGCTAAACCTTTGTGAAATTTTATTTTTATTTTATCACTAACATTCATAGTAGAAGCGTTATTAATAATTTTTTTATTTTGGTTTAATATAATTGAATACCCCCTAGATAAAATTTCATTTGGGTTTAGGTGAGCGAGATTTTGTTTGTATGATTTAATTTGCTCTTGATATTTTTCAAGTAAGAAAGACATGCTTACTTCCATTCTATTTTTTAGAGCTAAAACTAAATCAAATTGTAGAACTATTTTTTGAATTGGAGAAACGAGCCCTTTTTCAAGAAAATCAATTCTTTGAATTAACTGGTCAATCTTATTTTGAATAATATTTAATAAATTGGATTTATAGTAATCTAAACTTCCAAGCAGTTCTTCATAGCTTGTGCTAATGATTTCTGCTGCTGCAGTTGGTGTTGGTGCTCTAAGGTCTGCAACAAAATCAGAAATGGTGAAATCAGTCTGATGTCCAATAGCAGAAATTATAGGAAGTTGAGATGAAAAAATTTCTCTAGCTACTAACTCATCATTAAATGACCATAAATCCTCAATAGAACCACCACCTCTGCAAACTATTAAAACATCTACTTCATTTCTTTGGTTTGCAATTTTTAAAGCATCAGCAATACCATTTGGTGCTAATTTTCCTTGAACTGGGGTAGGGTAGATAATTACTTTTAATGACTTATTTCTTCTTTGTAATGTTGTTAAGACATCTCTTAAAACTGATGCATCAGGTGATGTTATTACTCCAATAGATTTAGGATAAGTCGGTAACGTTTTTTTTTGTTCTTCATTAAAAAGGCCCTCTTTATCAAGTTTTTGTTTTAGCTGATTAAATTCTTCAAATAATTTTCCTAGGCCGGCTTGTTGAAGTGAGGATATATTTAACTGATAATCACCTCTTTGTTCATATAAACCAATATTACATTGCGCTTCTATTTGGTCACCATTTTTTGGTTTCCATTTTACTGTATTATTCTTTCCTCTAAACATAGTACAACGTACCTGAGCATTATTGTCTTTAAGAGAGAAATACCAATGGCCTGAGCTAGCTTCTATAAAGTTTGAAATTTCTCCTTTTACCCAAATAGGAGGAAAATTATTCTGAAGGAGTTCTTTAACTAATTTATTAATTTCAGTTATGGAAAAAATTTTTATTTCAGCTGAATTAAAGTCGTTTATCATAGAGGGTATATTTTAATCATCAAAAATTGTTTTAATATTTAATTTATTATAAGTTGTTTATTAGAACTAATTAAACCTAATGCAAAATTATTTAACATTTAAAAGAATTAACTTATTTGGATCTTTGCTTGCTTTTATCTTAGTTGGCATTGCAGTCGCTATTCAAACACAATTTAATCTAGAACCTTGCCCCCTTTGTGTAACTCAAAGAATCGTCTTTATTGTAATTGGCTGTCTTTTTTTAGTATTTTCTTTTTTAAAACCAAATCAAGTAATAAAAATTGTTCATTTTGTAAGTATCTTAATTACAAATATAGTAGGCATTGTTTTTGCTATTAAACATATTTTAATTCAAAGTAAATGGATAATCGTTCCTGCCGAATGTGGTATAGATTTAAATTATATGTTTGAAAACTTTCCATTAACAGAAGCATTTAGCCTGTTATTTCAAGGAACTGGTGATTGTTCAGAAATTGACTGGTTATTTTTAGGTTTAACTCTTCCGCAGTTAGCACTAATTGCTTATATTATGTTTAGTATCTTAACTTTTTACATATATAAGAAAATTAAAAAATGAATACACTAGAATCAACAATTGGAAATACGCCTTTAGCGAAAATTCAAAGAATGATTAATCCAACAATGGGTGATATTTTTTTAAAATTAGAGGGAAATAATCCTGCTGGATCAGTAAAAGATCGACCTGCTTTTTCAATGATACAGAATGCTGAATTAAGAGGCGATATTAAACCAGGAGATACTCTAATAGAAGCAACATCTGGAAATACAGGTATAGCTTTAGCAATGGTTGCAGCTATGAAAGGCTATAAAATAATTTTAATCATGCCAGAAAACCAGTCTATTGAAAGACGACAAACGATGAAAGCTTTTGGTGCTGAATTATTATTAACTTCTCAAGAAGGTAGTATGGAGTTAGCGCGTGATAAAGCACTTGAAATGCAAAAGGTGGGAAAAGGTAAAGTTTTAGATCAATTTGGGAATGAAGATAATCCAAAAGCACATTTTGAAGGGACAGGTCCTGAGATTTGGCGAGACACAAAGGGTGCAGTTACACATTTTATTTCCAGTATGGGAACAACAGGAACAATTGTAGGAACATCAAAGTTTCTTAAACAAAAAAATTCTTCAATTCAAATTATTGGAGTCCAACCGGAAGAGGGTGCACAAATACCAGGCATAAGAAAGTGGCCAAAAGAATATTTACCCAGCATATTTGATGATAGCAACATAGATAGTATTAGATTAGTTAGTCAAAATAATGCTGAGGAAACAGCAAGAAATCTTGCAAAAAAAGAAGGTATTTTTTCTGGTGCATCAACAGGTGGGGCATTGTATATTGCTCTTGAGATTGCAAAAAAAGACCCCAAAGCAGTTATAGTTTCTATTGCTTGTGACAGAGGAGATCGTTATTTATCAACAGGAATTTTTCCCACTTAAGCTGTGACACCTTCATTAACTTTTGACCTAGAAACCATCCCAGATATTTTAGCCATTCGTCGTCTCTACAAAATTACTGATGACTTTAGCGATCAAGATGTTGTAAATATTGTTATGTATCAAAGAAGACAGAAAGTGGGGCATAATTTTTTACAACATCATTTACAAAAAATTGTCGCTATTTCATGCGTACTGAAAACTGATGAGCAATTACAAATATGGTCGTTAGGAGAGGAGGAAAGTAGTGAGGCAGAATTATTAGAAAGATTTTATGATGGGGTAGAAAAATACCTACCTAATTTAGTAACTTGGAATGGCACAGGTTTTGATTTGCCTGTTTTAAATTACCGGTCTTTAGTAAATAAAGTGTCATCTTCTATTTATTTTGATGTAGGAGAAAATAATTCAGACTTTAAATGGAATAATTACTTAAATCGCTTTCATCAAAGACATATTGATTTAATGGATTTCTTTGGTCTTTATAGCGGAAGAAATAATGCCTCATTAGATCATATAGCCAAATTATGTGGCTTTCCTGGAAAATTAGATATGGATGGGGGACAAGTTTGGAAAACATATCTTGATGGAGATATCAAGTCTATTAGAGATTATTGTGAAACTGATGTAGTTAATACCTATTTAGTTTATCTAAGATTTTTACTTATTAAAACACATATAAGTAAAAGCTTATATGAAGAGGAGTTACAAAAACTGCAAAAAATGCTTCAAAGCTTAGATGGAGTCCATTGGAAATCATTCATTGAATCATGGCATAAATAGTGAGGACTAGAACTGAAAAATCTTTTATAACAACTATATCCTCTGTAAGTCATGAAGGTAAGGGAATTGCCTACAAGGATGACAAGGTGATATTCATTGATAATGCCCTTCTTAATGAAGAAGTTGAATATAAAATCATTAAAAAGAAGAAGGACTTAGCTTTCGCTAAAAGCCTAAATATAATAAAACCGTCAATACAAAGAATTGAAGCTAAATGTGATGTTTATGGAATTTGTGGTGGATGTTCAATGCAACATTTTGCGGAAGGAGCTCAATTAGCTTATAAACAAAGAGCATTTGAGGAAGCGTTGCGCCATGTGGGAAACGTTATACCTGAAAGTATATCAAGCCCTATATCAGGCCCTTTATGGCATTACCGACATAAGGCAAGATTAAGGGTAAAGTTTGTTTTAAAAAAAAATAAGGTATTGATTGGCTTTAATGAAAAAATGTCACACTTCTTGACTAACATGACTTCTTGCCAAGTTTTACCAAAAAAAATATCTAATCTGATTGAGCCACTTCAAGAACTATTCTTTAAATTATCTATAAGAGATCAAATTCCTCAAATTGAATATGCATCAAATCAAATTCGACATATTTTAGTTATTAGAATACTTGCGTCACTAACTCAAGATGATGAAAATATTTTAAAGTTTTTTCAAGACCAACATGAAATTGAATTTTGGATCCAGACAAAAGGCTATGATACTGTTAAACCACTTTTTGATAAAACAAAAAACCAAATAACATATGAAAATAAAGAATTTAATTTAAAATTTTTATTTCACCCTACCGGATTCACTCAGATTAATCCGTTTATTAATCAAATATTAATTAGAAAGGTTATGGCATTGTTACGACCTTCAAAAAGAGATCTAATTTTTGATCTATTTTCTGGTGTTGGAAACTTTACTTTACCCATAGCGACCTCTGGAGCGACTGTTTTAGCAATAGAAGGTGATGAAATTCTTGTGAATTCAGGAAATATTAATGCGATTGAAAATAATCTAAGTGAAAACGTAACTTTTAAAACAGTAGATTTATTTAATATTGAAAAAGAAGAATTGCTTTCATTAGGACAAGCAACTAAGTGGTTGATTGATCCTCCTAGAGTTGGTGCATTGAATTTGATTAATTTAATAAATGATGAAATAAAGCCAAAATTAATTATTTATATTTCTTGTAACCCAGCTACTTTAGCAAGAGATTCAGACATATTAGTGAATAAAAAAAAATATACTTTTAAAGAAGGTGGCATAGTTAATATGTTCCCACATACTTCGCACATTGAATCAATAGCTGTTTTTGAGGTGAATGAATAATATAAAAAATAATATAGTAATTATTCTTACTTATTGTTTTCTATTGATCGGTTGTTCTGATGTAAGCACAGAAAATATTATTTATTTTGGCATCAGCCAAAAACCTCAAAATTTGGATCCAAGATTTCAATCTGATGCTGCTTCAGAAAGAATATCTTCATTACTTTATTCTCCCTTATTTTATTTTAATAAAAAGTATGACCTTGAATCAGATATAGTTGAGTGGAAAAAAATTTCTCCTTTAAAATATAAATTTAGAATTAAGAAACAATTACCATTATTTCATCATAATAAAGTTATGGGCATTGAAGATATAGTTGCCACATTAAACAACTTAAGAACTCAAGCAAAATCACCTTTTTATATTGAGTTGAATAATATAAAGAGCGTTAATAAATTATCTAAATCTGATTTTGAAATTAATTTATATAAAAAAGATAATAATTTTTTGTCTAGATTGGCTTTTTTTATATTGCCAGAAGATTTACTTAGTAAAAAACATAATTTTTCAAATAACCCTATTGGATCAGGAGCATTTGTATTTTTGGGTAAATATCCAAACATCAAAATACAAAGAAAAAAAGACTCTCAAATAATTGAGCTAGTTAATATTAAAGACCCCACCGTTAGAGTTTTAAAATTGATAAATGGCGAAATTGATTTATTACAAAATGACTTACCTTTAGAAATGATTAAGCTTCTTGAGGGGGCAGATAAAATTACTACGATTAAAGAATATGGTGCAAATGTTTCTTATATTGGTTTTAATTTCAATGACATATTATTAAAGAATCCTAAATTTAGAAAGGCTTTAACTTTGGGTATTGATAGACAATCTCTAATAAAATACTTTTTAAATGATAAAACTAGAATTTCAGAACAAATTTTACCACCCGAACATTGGGCTAGTGGAAAAATTAACTTCTCTGACTACAACCCTGATCTAGCAAAAAAGTACGTTGAAGAGCTTAGTTTTAATAAGCCGATTACACTTACTCTTAAGACTTCAACTGATCCTTTTAGAGTAAAAATTGCAACATTAATACAAAAGCAGTTAGAAAGTATAGGTGTTAAATTAATTATTAAATCACTTGACTGGGGGACGTATTTTAAAGATATTCAGGAAGGGGAATTTCAATTATATGGATTAACTTGGGTCGGTATAAGAAATCCAGAAATTTATGAAAAAATTTTTGATTCTAGTTTTACTCCACCTAATGGACTAAATCGTGGAAGCTATAGTGATAAAGAAACAGATAGCTTAATATTGGAAGCTAAAGAATCAAATATATGGAATATAGTAATTAAAAAAATTCATATAGATAATGCTTTTATACCTTTATGGTATGAAGGAAATTTTGCCGCTTTTAATAATAAAATAAGCGGTTATCATGTTCGTATTGACGGAAGTTGGGATGCATTAAAAACAGTTAGGAAGAAGAATGACGATTTTAATTAAAATATCAATAAAAAATCAACGACTTACTATAACTGACGATAAGTATAACGTAAATAAATCTTATCCAATATCAACTGCTCTTAAAGGAATAGGTCAAAATAAAAATAGCTTCCAAACCCCGATAGGGACTCACTATATTCGTGCAAAAATTGGTAAAGGTTTACCAGCATTAAGTATTTTTGAAGCTAGAAGACCTTCTGGAAGAATATGGAACAAAGAAGATGCAGAATCATATCCAAATCACGACTGGATTTTGTCTAGGATTTTATGGTTATCAGGAAAAGAATTAGGCGTAAATCGTTTAGGTACTGTAGATACAATGCAAAGGTATATATATATTCATGGCACTCATGATGAGAGTAGCTTAGGAAAGCCGGTGTCGCATGGATGTATAAGAATGTCTAATGATAATGTTCTTGAGCTTTTTGATTTAGTATCTGCAGGCACGATTGTTCATATTAATGAAGAATAGCTTATTAGTAATATTTTTCTCATCCTTTCTTCAAATATTAGGTATTTTTATAGTCACTTTTCTCATATTACATCTGTTACCTGGAGATCCAATTCAGGTCATGCTGGGTGAGTCTGCATCACTTGCAGATAAAGTTAAAATAAGATCGGAGCTAGGCCTAGATCAACCAATATATGAGCAAATGGCAAATTCTTTTTTTCAAATAATTCATGGTAATTTTGGTAATTCTATTTTAACTGGAGTACCAATTAAGGAACAAATAGTAATTGCTATGAAAAATACATACATACTTGCATTAGCTGCATTATTTATTGCAATAATATTTGGTCTCAGTGGAGGAATTATTGCTGCAAAGTATAGGGATAGTTTATTAGATAAAATGATAGTCAGTTCAAGTTTATTTTTTATCTCAATACCACATTTTTTCTTAGGCCCATTGTTGATGCTTTTTCTATCTATATGGCTTGGGTGGCTCCCTATAAGTGGAATGGAGAGCTCATTTTCTATTGTATTACCAGCATTAACCTTATCACTTGGTATGTTAGCTATTATTATTAAAATGACTAGAAATTGTATGATTGAAGTTATGGATTCTGATTACGTCCAAACAGCAAGAGCAAAGGGTATGAAGGAGTGGTCAATTACCATTCATCATATATTCCGGTTAGTTTTAATCCCATTGATTACAATTATTGGTATGCAATTCGGATCTTTATTATCTGGTGCAATCATCACAGAAACTTTATTTAGTTGGGATGGTTTGGGTATGCTTTTGGTAAATTCAATACAATCAAGAGATTATCCTATTACACAGGCATGTATTTTTATTATTGCTATTTCTTATGTTTTAGTAAATCTTATAACTGAGATTTTTTACAAAATAGTTGACCCAAGAATGAGGGATACTTAATTTTGAAAAAAATAGTTTTTTTCATAGTCTTTTTTTGGTTGATTGGATTAATCACAAAATTATTCACTGGGTTTGATTCAAACCAAATGATATTTAATGAGATTTTGATTGAACCCAATTTTACCTCATGGTTAGGAAGAGATGATTATGGAAGAGATATCTTTCATCGATTAATTGATGGCTTTTTAAATTCTTTCGAAATAATATTTATTGTTACAGTTATTTCAAGTTTTATTGGAATTTTTCTTGGTGTAATCTCCGGATACTTTGGGGGAAAGCTTGATCAAATTGTAAGGTATACAACTACATTATTTATGGCTTTTCCTGGCATATTGCTTGCTATTGCTTTCGCAGCTATCTTAAGTCCAGGTAAATTTAATTTAATTCTTGCTCTCTCAATTGGTGGATGGGTAGGATATGCAAGACTTGCGCGAGCTCAAACTGTATTGATTAAAAATTTAGATTTTGTTAAAGCATCTGTGTCTATGGGAAGCTCGCATCGAATAATAATAATAAATCATATCCTACCATCACTTAAGACCCCCTTAATAGTGGAAGCAACTTATGCTATTGCTGGATTAATAATTGCAGAGGCTAGCCTTTCATTTATTGGTTTAGGTTTACAAGCACCAATGGCCTCATGGGGCGGGATGATGAGAGATAGCGTAAGATTTTTATTGGTCTCTCCTCACTATGCAATATTCGTTGGTCTTAGTATTATGTCTTTAGTTTATTGCATTAATTTTTTTGGTGATTATTTTAATAAAGAATGGAATATGAAAAATAATGAAGACTAATAATTATAAATATTATGATTTAGTTATGGCTGCTTTCGTAACAGTTTTAATTACAGCAAACATAATTGGGCCGGCTAAGATTTCTCAAATAGATTTACCTTTTTTTGGAGTTATTACCTTTGGTGCTGGAGTTTTATTTTTCCCTATAGCTTTTATTTTTGGAGATATTTTAACTGAGGTATATGGCTATGCAGCATCAAGAAGAGTTATCTGGACTGGATTCGCAGGTTTAGCTTTTGCTTCATTTATGGCGTGGGTAGTTGTTGCATTGCCACCTGCACCTTTTTGGAAAAATCAAGAAGTATATGAAATTGCATTTGGCTCAGCATGGCGAGTTGCCTTAGCTGGTCTTGTTGCATTTGCAGCAGGCGAATTCGCTAATTCTTTTGTTATGGCTAAAATGAAAATTCTAACAAAAGGAAAAAAATTATGGACCAGGACAATCGGATCAACAATTATTGGTGAGGGTGTTGATTCAATTTTATTTTATCCTTTGGCTTTTTATAACACAGGTATTATTCCTAATGAAATGTTAATGTTAGTAGTAGTAGCGCAATTCTTAGCTAAAACAGGGGTTGAAATAGTATTTACTCCAGCTACTTATAAAATTATTAAATTTTTAAAGTCAAAAGAAAAAATTGATTTTTATGATACGAAAACTAACTTCAACCCTTTTACTTTAAAAAATTAAAAGGTTTAAATAATGACTTGCTTAATGATTGATATTGAAGGGCTAAAACTAATTGATGCTGATATTAAAAGAATTAAGCATCCATTAGTTGGAGGAATAATATTATTTACACGAAATTTTAAAAATAAAATTCAACTTAAGAATTTGATCATATCTATTCGAAAATTAAAAGAGGATCTTCTTATAGCAGTTGATCATGAAGGTGGCCGCGTTCAAAGATTTCAGGATGAATTTACCAATATTCCAAAAATGAATAGTATTGGATTAATTTATCAAACAGATAAAAGCCAAGCTAATATAATTGCTAAGCTAACTGGGTGGGTAATTGCGAATGAATTAGCAGAAGTTGATATTGATTTTAGCTTTACACCAGTTTTAGATATTGATTATGGAAATAGCTCAATCATTGGAGATAGGTCTTTTCATCATGATTTTCAGGCTGTTAGTGAATTAGCTAGCTCTCTGGTTGAGGGATTATTTTTTGGTGGAATGCAGTCTGTTGGTAAGCATTTTCCTGGTCATGGATATATCAAGGCAGATACTCATTTAGAAATAGCTAGAGATAATCGCTTATTAGAAACTATTCAAAATAATGATATGTTAACTTTCGACAGACTTATTCAAAACGGAATTAAAGCCATTATGCCTTCACATGTGATCTATTCTTTGTGTGATCAGGATCCATCAGGACTTTCAGATTTTTGGCTACAAGACCAATTAAGAGGGAAGTTAAAATTTAAGGGGGCAATTCTTAGTGATGATATGAGCATGAAGGCTGCGCAAGATGCGGTAGGTAATATTTCATTAAGAGTTAAAAGAGCATTAATTGCTGGATGTGACATGGTACTTCTTTGTAATTCACCAAATGAAGTAGATGAGTTACTTATGAATTTGCAGTGGGAACCAACGGAAGAATCTAAAAGAAGACTCCAATGTATGAAATTGAATAAAGAAATTAAGGATGAAAAAAGAATAAATTATTGTAATTTTAGCTTTGAAGAAGCTAGGTTAATTATTGAAAAAGTTGAAAAAAATGGTTTTAAAGTTTAAATTATCTTGAACTTTAAAGCTATAAGCCTTATCCTATAGTTGTATGAATAACTTTTACGAGGATTATAAAATACCATGCAAAATAATTTTAATGTTGCGGCTCAGTCGCAATCAGTATTAGCAACTAATAAGGTTTTAAGAAATACTTACGCGTTGTTAGGATTTTCATTAATTCCAACAGTAATAGGAGCTTTAATTGGAATGACAATGAATTTTGGCTTTGCAGCTCAAAGCCCAATGTTATTTTTCATACTTACTTTAGGAGCAATGTTTGGAATGTTCTATTTAATTAGAGCGAATCAAAACAGCAGTCTTGGTGTAGTTTTTCTTTTAGGCCTTACATTTTTAATGGGTTTAATGCTTGGCCCAATTCTACAAGTTGCATTCAGTTTAAGTAATGGCGGTCAAATTGTAGGATTAGCTGCGGGTGGAACAGCATCTATTTTCTTAGTTTTATCTAGTATTGCAGCCACAACTAAGAGAGACTTTTCATTTATGGGTAAATTTTTAATGATTGGTTTACTTCTTTTAATTTTGGCGATGCTTGTAAATATTTTCACTCAAATACCTGCAATGTCATTAGCAATTTCTGGAATAGCAGTTCTTATATTTTCAGGTTTCATCCTTTATGATGTTAATAGAATTGTAAGAGGAGGTGAGACAAATTATATTATGGCTACTTTAGCATTATATTTAAATATCTATAATTTGTTTGTTCATTTACTTCATATTCTTATGGCTTTGATGGGAAATAGAGACTAGTAATTTTAAGTTTAAAAAAACCGTGAATTCCTTCACGGTTTTTTTTGTCTTTTAGTTTGAAAAAATCCCTGAAGAAGTGCTTTAGATTCTTTCTCCATAATTCCTCCTTGAATTGTGCAATGATGATTTAAATTTTTATTATTTTTAAGATTAACTATACTTTCACAAGCACCTGTTTTAGATTCATAAGCCCCAAAGAATAAGTTACTAATTCTTGCATTAAATATAGCACCAAGACACATAACACAGGGCTCAACTGTTACATAAAGACTACAACCAACTAGTCTATAATTATCAAGGTATTGCCCAGCACCGCGAATAGATAAAATTTCTGCATGGGCAGTTGGATCCCTTCTTGTCAAAGATAAATTATGTGCGCTAGAAATAATTTTATTTTGATATACCAATACTGCACCAATAGGTACTTCATTAGCAACAAAAGATAGTTTAGCTTGTGTTAAAGCTTCGCCCATAAAAAATTCATGTGTTCTTTTATTATTCATTTGTGTAGCCTAAAATTATTGAATTTTTAACATTCAAAATGTCTTAAATAAATATAATAACTATTATGAATTGAATACTGTTTTAATATCAACAGTTTTCAGCTAAAATTGGGCTAATTTTAAAAATATCTTGCATAGTAATTAAAAAAAATAATGAAAAAAAAAGCTACTACTGAAGTACCAATAAATGATGTAATCGCTCAAAGGTGGAGTCCTCGAGCTTTTGATCCTAACTATATAATTGAAGATGATTCAATTAAGTCTCTATTTGAAGCAGCAAGATGGGCACCATCTTGTTATGGAGATCAGCCATGGCAATTTATCTTATTTAATAAAAAAGATGCAACTTCATGGACTAGGGCCCTAAATTGCTTGTCTATTGGTAACCAAAATTGGGCTATGGATGCATCAATTTTAATTGTGGTTTGTGCTAATAAAAACTTTAATCATAATAACGAGCCAAATCAGTGGGCACATTATGATACAGGCGCAGCTGGAGAAAATATTTGTTTGCAAGCAACTAGTATGGATTTGTCAGCTCACCAAATGGGAGGTTTTGATAAAGAAAAAATTAGAAATTTATCAAATATACCTATAAATTTTGATATTCTAGCTTGTATGGTTGTAGGAAAAAAATTAGATGAATCTAAGTTAAGTAAGATTCAAAAAGATAAAGAAGGGCAAGTACGTTCAAGGAAGAAACTTAAAGATATTTACTTTATTAATGAATGGAAATAGGATACTGATGGCTAATTTAATAACACTAACAAAAAGTAATTTTAAAAAGACAATAGAAGAAAATGAGTTTGTTATAGTAGATTTTTGGGCTACATGGTGTAAGCCGTGCGTTGCATTTACCCCTGTCTTTGAAGCTGCAGCAAAAAAAAACAAAGATATAATCTTTGGAATGGTTGATATAGATAAAGATAAAGTTATTGCTGATTATTTTCAGGTAGCAGTAGTTCCTGCGGTCTTATTTATTAGAGATCAAGCTGGAATCCATGCTCAAGACGGAGAGCTTGGTGCGCCGGCATTTGACGAAATGATCAAATGGGCTCGTGCTTATGATATGACAGAAGTTAAAAACTATTTAAAGAATGAAGATAAAAAGACCTAATTAAGATATTTTTTTTAGGAATTTAACCGGATCAATTGATTCGCCATTTTTTCTTATTTCAAATAAAAGTTTGACTTCATCAGCACCAGTTCTACCCATTGTTCCGATTGATTGACCTGCTTGAACATTTTGACCTTCAATTATTAGGATTGTTTGTTGATGTCCATAAACACTTAAAACATTATCATCATGTTTAATGATTGATAATTTTCCATAGCCAGCTAAATCCTCTCCAACGTAGATAACTTTTCCTTTTGCCACTGATCTTATTTCTTGTCCCTCTAAGCCCAATATTTCAATACCTTTCTTGTCAGCACCACTATTAAAGGATGAAGTTAATTCACCATCTGTTGGCCATTGCCAGTTTTTTCGATTTTTTGCTTTTAATGCAGATAATTTTTTTGATTTTTTTATGGATTTTTTTGAGTATATTTCACGAATAACTTTTGGATTATTAATCTTAATTGGGTCCCCAAATTGAAATTCAATTTCTGAACCTTGTTGACTTAATTCTTCATTTATAAATGTATTGTCTTCAATTATTTCATCTTCTTCAAAGGGAATCGTTTTGGTTTTAGTTTCCTCATTTTGATTCTCAGAAGTTTTAGATTTATCTTTTCTGAGGATATCAAATCTTATTTGGTCTCCAGGTTTTACAAAATAGGGTTTTTTTAATCCATTGGATAAGGCTAATTTTTGATAATCAAAACCACATTTCAAGCTAATACTAAAAATTGTCTCACCCTTTTTAACAATGTAAACATCAGGACATTTTTTGATAACTTCTTTTCTTTCCCCATCCACTTGGGCTGGAAATTGAGATGCACAACCAAATAAAAAAATTGATACTAATATAATAAATATTTTATTCATTTTATTTTTTTATCCATTTTTTTATATTTTGTATATTTTGATGATCAGTTAAATCAGCATGAATAGGTGTAATTGAAACCATTTTATTTTTAATCGCATTAAAATCTGTGCCAGGACCTCCATCATTAGGTTCTCCTGCTGCACCAATCCAAAATAATGTTTCAGCATCTTTTTCTTCACCTTTTATAGCAGGCTCAGCTGCATGTCTTTTTCCGAGTCTTGTAATCTCCATTCCTTTCAAATTATCATATGCCACATCTGGAACATTAATATTTAATAATGTAGGACCAAATTTCTTTTTATTATATAACTTAATAAGATCAACTGTTACTTTTGCAGCTGTTGTAAAGTTTTTTGGATTATCATTACCCATTGATATTGCCAAAGATGGAATATTCAATAGATACGCTTCCATTGCGGCAGCAACTGTTCCAGAATAAATTGTATCATCACCCATATTAGGCCCATGATTTATCCCTGATATAACTAAATCTGGAATAAAATTTATTAAGCCAGTTAGAGCTATATGAACGCAATCTGTAGGGGTACCATCGATATAGTAAGAGTTACTATTTACTTTAGTAACTTTAACCGCTTTATCTAAAGTAAGCGAGCTACTAGAACCACTTCGATTTCTATCGGGAGCAACAATTATCAATTGAGCAATGTTTTTTAATTCATTTATTAGAGTTTGAATTCCAATTGCTTGATAACCATCATCATTAGAAATTAATATTTTCATAGCTTTTTTGTAACCTTACAAAAAAATACGGTTGATAGAAAAAATATACAAGTTAAAATAATTTGATATAGTGCCATAGATTTAGAAACTTCACTTTCACTATAAAAACGTACAACACCTTCAATAAAAAAAAGCAATATAAACATACTAGACCATTGGTAGGTGTACCTATTTTTTTTTAATATACCTGATAAAGGAATTAAAAGAATAACTGATTTTATTACCATTAATGAAGCTTCATCATGGAGTGGGTTATAAAATATTTCCCAAAATAAATTTAATATAATTAAGCCTATTAAGCTGGAAGACGAAGCAATAAAAAGTATATTCATTTTTTTAATTTTAAACTGATTTCTGCTAGTCTTACACCTTGAGCAATACATAATTTTTTTTCATCTGCAGTAATAGGTTCGCTATCGTCACGACTGCTAACATGACTTGCTCCGTAGGGAGTTCCACCTGAAGTTGTAGAAGCTAATTCAGGCAGCGAGTAAGGAAGACCAAGTAAAACCATACCTAAATGGAATAAAGGTATTTGCATACTTAATAAAGTAGACTCATTACCTCCATGAAGTGAGCTGGAGGATGTAAAAACACAGGCCGGCTTATTTTCAAGAGAGCCTTTAAGCCATAATGGAGTACCAGTCTCTATAAAATACTTCAATGGCGCTGCCATATTTCCAAATCGAGTAGGGCTTCCAAGTGCAAGTCCAATGCAATTTTCAACATCCTCCAATGTAGCATATAAAGATCCAGAATCTGGAATAGAGGGTGCCTTTTTTTCTATCTCTGTTGAAATTTCTGGGACTGTACGTATTTTTGCTTGAGCACCATCTACAGAATTTATTCCTCTGGCTATCAAGGAAGACATTTCTTTTACAGAGCCACTTTTTGAATAATAAAGAACTAGTATTTCATTCATTTAAACTTTTTTGCTAATAATGTAGCCAAACCAATATAATTTTGCGGGGTTAACTTTAAAAGATAATCTTCGTCTTTCTTAGGTAATTTAAGAAGTTTTATAAATGAATGCAAAGATTCTTTATTTATATTTTGATTTCCTCTAGTTAAATCTTTTAATTTTTCATATGGATTCTTTATTTTATTTTTTCTCATAACTGTTTGGATTGGCTCAGCAAGAACTTCCCATGATTGACTTAGGTCTTGGCTTATTATAATTTTATTTAATTCCAGCTTTGTAAGGCCCTTTGAACATGATTTATAAGCTATTAAGCTATAACTAAAAGCTAAGCCAATATTCCTAAGAACCGTAGAATCTGTTAAATCTCTTTGCAATCTTGATATTGGTAACTTCATAGCAAAGTGATTAAGTAATGTATTAGATAAACCTAAATTACCCTCAGAATTTTCAAAGTCAATTGGATTAACTTTATGAGGCATAGTGGATGAACCAACTTCATTTTTAATTGTTTTTTGTTTGAAATAGCCATTAGAAATATAAGTCCAAATATCTCTATTAAAATCAATAAGAATATTATTAACCCTAGAAATATTTTGGAAAATTTCTGCCATGTAGTCGTGAGGCTCTATTTGAGTCGTGTATGGGTTGTAAGTTAGACCAATCGTAGTAATAAATTCTTTAGAAAATTTTTGCCAATTTTTTTTGGGGTAAGCAGAAATATGGGCATTAAAATTTCCCACAGCCCCATTTATTTTACCTAATATCTCTTGATCTTTTAATTGTACAATTTGCCTCTTAAGTCTATATCCAAAATTAGCAAATTCTTTTCCCATTGTCGTTGGACTTGCTGTTTGCCCATGAGTTTTAGCTAACATAGAAATTTCTGAGAATTTAGTGGAAAACATGTAAAACTGTTTTAAAACAGATTCAATTGATGGAATCAAAACTTTATTTAAACTCTCTTTTAACATTAATGCATAAGCAAGGTTGTTTATATCTTCTGAAGTGCAGGCAAAATGAATAAATTCACTAACTTTTATTATTTCTTTTTCATTTTTAAGTGAATTCTTTAGCCAGTACTCAATTGCTTTAACATCATGATTAGTTACTTTTTCAATTTTTTTTATAGATTTAGCATCATTTTGATTAAAATTCATATAAATATTATGTAATTTAGCTACCAACTTAGCTGAAAATTTTGGTACTTCTTTTATTTCTTTATCTTTACTAAGAGCTATTAACCATAATATTTCAATTTTAACCCTATTGTGAATTAGACCATATTCACTATATATCTCTCTTAAAGGTTCAGTCTTGTCGGAATATCTTCCATCTATTGGGGAAATTGCAGTTAGTGCAGAAATCATAAACTACCCTTTAAAGTTGTTGTTATATTTTACATTAAAAACGATTTATTTTTTTTCTCCAACTTAGATTTATTTAATCTTTGGGAAATCCTTTTATTTACTTTAAAATAGGGACTTAAAGCTATACTAATATTAGATAAGAGGATTTAAATGTTAGATTTATATCTATCAGATCAAATTAAAAGAAAAAAACAAGGATTGCCCTCACTTCCACTAAATGCTGAACAAACCGTATCTTTAGTGGAGTTATTAAAGAAGGATTCGGTCCAAGATTCTAACCTACTATTAAATTTATTAGAAAATAGAGTTCCTGCTGGTGTAGACAAGGCTGCATTCGTAAAAGCTGCTTTTTTAAATGATGTAGCAAAAAATAATACACATTCGCCTTATATAGGAGATGATCATGCAATTAAACTTTTAGGAACTATGTTGGGTGGTTACAACGTACAATCTCTAATTGCATTATTATCTACTGACAAGGCAGAACAAGCATCTAAAGCCTTATCAAATATAACACTTATCTTTGATGCATTTTACGATGTTGAGAAACTCCATAAGAATGGAAATATCTATGCAACAAATTTAATTAAATCTTGGGCAGAAGCTGAATGGTTTTCATCTAAGAAGGTTGTGCCAGAAATCCTTAAAGTAAATATTTTCAAAGTGAATGGTGAGATTAATACAGATGATTTATCTCCTGCCCAAGATGCATGGTCAAGGGCAGACATACCACTCCATGCAAAATCTATGTTCATCAACAAAATTCCAAAAATTTTTGACGTAATAGAAAAACTTAAATCAGATAATTTGCCTATAGCTTTTGTTGGTGACGTTGTTGGAACAGGCTCATCAAGAAAATCAGCTATAAACTCTTTACAGTGGCATTTCGGTAAACAAATACCATATGTACCTAACAAAAATTCTGGTGGAATCATTCTGGGAGCGAAGATAGCACCAATATTTTTTAATACTGCTGAGGATTCAGGTGCATTACCTATTGAATGTGATGTTTCAAAATTAAAAACAGGAAATATCATCGAAATAAATTTAAAAGAAAAAAAAATTTTTGACGGAAGTGGAAATGAATTGACAAGCTTTGATCTCAAACCAATAACAATTCTGGATGAATTAAGGGCTGGCGGCAGAATACCATTAATTATTGGAAAAGGACTTACTGAGAGAGCAAGAACATCATTACAATTAAAACCATCAAATAGTTTTATAAATATAATTCCACAGGATGTATCAAATTTGAAAGGCTTTACATTAGCTCAAAAAATTGTTGGAAAAGCATGTGGTGTTGAAGGAATTCGTCCAGGGGTTTACTGCGAACCAAAAATAAATACTGTGGGATCACAAGATACAACAGGCGCAATGACTCGAGATGAATTAAAAGAATTGGCATGTCTCGGTTTTTCAGCAGAATTAGTAATGCAAAGTTTTTGTCACACTGCTGCTTACCCGAAGCCAATTGATATTGAGTTACAACATTCCCTCCCAGACTTTATTAGTAGTAGAGGCGGCGTTTCGTTAAAAGCAGGAGATGGCGTTATACATTCATGGCTCAATAGAATGATTTTACCAGACAGTGTTGGGACTGGAGGAGACTCCCATACTAGGTTCCCAATAGGTATCTCTTTCCCAGCAGGTTCAGGCTTAGTTGCCTTTGCAGCGGCTTTAGGTGTTATGCCACTAGATATGCCAGAATCTGTTTTAGTACGTTTCAGCGGAGAGATTCAACCAGGAATTACATTAAGAGACTTAGTTAATTCCATCCCATATTTTGCAATAAAAAGAGGTGAATTAACTATTGGCAAGCAAGGTAAAAAAAATATATTTAATGGACGTATTCTTGAGATTGAAGGCTTACCAGATCTTAAAGTTGAGCAGGCTTTTGAATTTTCAGATGCATCAGCTGAAAGATCTTCTAATGGTTGTACAGTTAAACTAAGTAAAGAACCTATAATTGAATTCTTAAATTCAAATATTGTATTAATGGAGAATATGATTTCCAATGGGTATCAAGACTCAAGAACACTAAAAAGAAGAATTAAAGCTATGAAAGAATGGCTTAAGAGACCAGTTTTATTAGAGCCAGATCAAAACGTGGACTATGCTTATATTTTAGAGATAGATTTGAATGCCATTAAGGAACCCTTAATTGCTTGCCCTAATGATCCAGACAATATTATGACACTATCTGAAATTGCTAATAATAAAATTGATGAAGTTTTTATTGGAAGTTGTATGACAAATATTGGTCATTATCGTGCAGCCGGAAAAGTTTTAGAGGGAAATAAAAATATTAAAACTAAATTATGGATTGCTCCTCCTACAAGAATGGATGAATCACAATTAAAAAAAGAAGGAGTTTATTCAATTTTTAATTCAGTTGGAGCGCGAACGGAAATTCCTGGTTGTAGTTTGTGTATGGGAAATCAGGCAAGAGTCGAAGATAGCGCTAGGGTTTTTTCAACTAGTACAAGAAATTTTGACAACCGAATGGGTAAAAATGCACAAGTGTATCTTGGCTCTGCTGAATTAGCGGCCTTTTGTTCATTATTGGGATATATACCATCTAAAGAAGAGTACCTTAAATTGATGGCTGAAAAAATAGATAAAAAGTCAGATGAAATTTATACCTATCTTAATTTCGATCAACTTACTGACTATAAAAATAAAGTAATTGAAATAAATCCCGTCTCATAATAAGGTTATGAAATATGATGCTAACTGCAAAGATTGTGAGAGATTAAGTTCTTTTCTAATTCAGGTAAAAAATAAAAATCCAGATTATTTTTGTAAACCAGTACCTTCAGTTGGCCAAGAAAAATCTCCTTTTTTAATTGTTGGGTTAGCCCCTGGAATGCATGGAGCTAATAGAACAGGCAGGCCTTTTACTGGCGATCATGCAGGAATTTTACTTTATAAGACTTTATATAAATTTGGTTTTTCTAATTTCGAAAAGTCAGAATCCCTGAAGGATAGATTAATTTTAAATAGATGTTCCATTACAAATGCAGTCAAATGTTTACCACCGGATAATAAACCCAACTCTAATGAAATTAAGAATTGTAATAAATTTCTTCAATATGAAATATTTGACTTAGAACAGAATTCTATTTTACTTGCGTTAGGCTTGATTGCCCATAATGCAATTTTAACAGCATTGAATTTAACTAAAAAAGAGTATAAATTTTCTCATGGTAGAAGACATAATTTACCAAATAAATTGGTTATGTATGATAGCTATCATTGCAGTCGCTATAATACACAAACTAAACGATTAACTGAGGAAATGTTTCAAGAAGTATTTTTGTCAATTAAAACTGAAATGGAGAATTAATATGCCTTATATCAATGTAAAACTTGCAGGGAATTTAAATAAAGATCAAAAAAAAGAAATTGCTAGGGAAATGACTGATTTAATGCAAAGAGTTGCGAGTAAACCTGCTTCTTATACTTATATAGTATTCGAAGAAGTAAAAAGTGAAGATTGGTCAATTGGGGGAAATCTACTAGGCTAGTTTTGGAGAATCTAAAGTCTAAAATTAGAAGTTTTCCTAATCTACCTGGGGTTTATCGAATGATAAACTCTAAGATGGAAGTTATTTATATAGGTAAAGCAAAAAATTTAAAGAAAAGAGTTGCTTCTTATTTTGTAAAAAATCAATCAAGCCCTCGAACGAAATTAATGGTTAGTAATATCAATAAGATTGAGTTTACAATCACCAATACAGAAGCAGATGCCTTAATTCTAGAAAATAATTTAATAAAAAAACTTTTACCTCGTTACAATGTGATTTTTAGAGATGATAAATCCTATCCTTATTTAATGATTACAGGCGATAAATTTCCAAGATTAATGTTTCATCGCGGGTCCCAAAAAAAAGATAATCACTATTTTGGACCTTTTCCAAACTCAAATGCTGTTCGTCAAAGTATCCAATTACTTCAAAAAGTTTTTATGTTAAGAACCTGTGAAGATTCAGTGTTCAACAACAGAACTAGACCTTGTTTACAACATCAAATAAAAAGATGCACTGCACCTTGTGTTGGGTTAGTAAGTGACTTTGATTATAAAAATGATACAAAACAAGCTGCATTATTTTTGAATGGAAAAGATAATGAAGTTATTAAGAACTTAACAAATAGGATGAATGAAAGTTCAGATGAATTTAATTATGAAAGAGCCGCTATATTCAGAGATAGGATTCAAAGCTTAAGGCAAGTAAGGTTGAAACAATCCGTTAGTGACTTTAGTGAAAATGATGCAGATATTATTGTAGTAGCTGAAGGTGTTGGTCAAGTATGTGTTAATTTAGTTATGATTAGAGGAGGGAGGCATCTTGGAGATAAGAGTTTTTTTCCTAAAAATTCTACAGAGCAAAATATAGAAAACATAATTGAAGTTTTCTTGACTCAATATTATGATAAAAAACCTCCTCCCCCTGTTCTTGTGATTAAAGAAAAGTTTGATATAAATCTTATAAAAAGCTTTTTTAACCTAAAGAAATATCCTGCTACTAAAATTATTTCTAGAATGGCTGGGGATAAAAAAATTTGGTTAATGATGGCGATCAGAAATGCTAAAATTGCTCTTACTCAAAAAAATAATGAACAAGCTAGCCAAATTAAAAGAATAATAGCTTTTAGAGATCTACTAAATTTACCTGAACAGACTAACAGAATTGAATGTTTTGATATAAGCCATACTATGGGTGAGAGAACTGTGGGGTCTTGTGTTGTTTTCGATAAAACTATAATGCAAAATAAAGAATATCGTCGTTACAATATTAAAAATATTGAGCCTGGAGACGACTATGCTGCTATGCGACAAGTATTAGAAAGAAGATATAAAAAGATAATTTCAGAAGACCTTGTTAGGCCTGATATTATTTTGATTGATGGAGGTAAAGGACAATTAAGTGCAGCAAGCAATATAATGAGTGAATTAGGTATCTCTGATATTATGCTTGTTGGAGTATCGAAAGGACGCCTAAGAAAATCAGGTACTGAAACATTATTTACTTCAAATGGTGATATTCTAGAAAATATTGATCAAAATAACTTAGGATTTCATTTGATTCAGCAAATTAGAGATGAATCTCATAGGTTTGCTATTACTGGCCATAGAGCTAGAAGAGATAAGGCAAGAGTTACATCATCTATTGAAGAAATTGAGGGGGTTGGATTAAAGAAACGTAAAAGTCTTTTAGTTTATTTTGGAGGACTTGGGGGTGTAAAAAATGCAACGATTGAAGAGCTAATTCTTGTAGAAGGTATTAGTGAAAAGATAGCTGAAAAAATCTTCAATTTTTTTCATTAAATATTATAAATTTATGATTTTCAATATTCCAAATAATCTTTCTTTACTTAGAATTGCTTTAATTCCTTGTCTTATTTTAGTTTTTTATTTATCAGACAACACTCTTTCTGCTTATCAAAAAAATCTAACTGCTACTTTGATATTTTTATTTGCTGCAATTACTGATTGGTTAGATGGTTATTTAGCAAGACGGTTAAATCAAACATCTGATTTTGGTGCTTTTATCGACCCAGTAGCTGATAAATTAATTATTATTGCTGCATTAATTTTACTTGTTGGACTAGGCCGAGTTGAATTAATAATCGCTTTTATTATTATAGCTAGAGAATTTACAATTAGTTCTTTAAGAGAGTGGATGGCAACACTTGGAGAGTCTGGAGGTATAGCAGTTGCATTTATTGGGAAACTTAAAACAACAATGCAAATGATTGCAATATTATTTTTACTCTATCATGAAAATATTTTATTTATCCCAGTGGCTATTATAGGTAAAATTTTAATTTATATTGCAGCTTTATTAACAATTGTATCCATGATTTACTATCTTAAAATAGCATTCAAAGTATTGAAAAATAAGAAAGATAGATGAACAAGATTGACAGGTTGAAAAAAGAAGCTAAAATACTGCCTTCTCAATGCGGGAATAGCTCAGCT
>TARA_B110000003_G_scaffold222772_2_pt1 | contig 31699 bp, 22 predicted proteins | sample TARA_B110000003 | Tara Oceans TARA_B110000003 (sample SAMEA4396424) | marine metagenome | biome: Westerlies Biome; feature: [SRF] surface water layer (ENVO:00010504); material: water (ENVO:00002006), including particulate matter (ENVO:01000060) such as... | depth 5 m
ATTTTATGCGGCGTCAACTTGTGGAAGGGTGTTGATTCTTCAGGATGGGTGGTGATCGGAATCGTATTACCGGTCATTTTGATGGAAGCTGCAATGGTTGGATCGTTAGGCTTTACTCCAGGAAAGTGGCTTTTAGGATTGAGGGTGGAGACTCTTGGGGGACAACGTCTTTCGACAGGTCAGGCTTTTGTTCGATCAATGAGAGTATGGGTTCTCGGGATGGGGATGTTTTTACCCCTCATGATGATAATCGGATGTTGCATGAGCTTGTGGTTTGGTAAGAAAAAGGGAGGGATGCTTTGGGATTTACAGAGTGGGTTTCAAGTGAAGGGTGAGCAGTTGACTCCAAAGCGAATCGGCTGGTTCTGGGTCATTTTAGTGGTCATTATTTCTATTAATGCTCTTCCATATCTCCCTGAAATCCTTGCGGGAGACGAACAGGCGCTGCAGGAGAAGTTACTCCAAAAGAAATAAAGATTTCTGAGGGGGAACTTGGAAGTGATTCTTGCCGGAGGAAGGCAAATTGCGTATGAGTGGAATGTGCCTGGTATCGTTTATTTTGATCTTGAGACTCAACGTAGTTTTGGTGATGTGGGAGGCTCAGCTCACAAAGATAAAATGGGAATGTCGGTTGGGGTCACTTATTCCACTGAGACTGGTCAGTATCATATCTTCAATGAAGACAATGTGGCCGACTTGGTAGACCAGCTCATTAAAGCGGACCTTGTCGTTGGTTATAACCACGTCCAATTCGACTATCCAGTTCTACAAGCTTATACAATCTATGATTTGGCGACCCAGACCGTAAACTGTGATATGATGCTGGACATTGAGGAGATTCTTGGGCACCGCCTCAAGCTTGATACGGTGGCGCAAGCTTCGCTGAATGCCAGTAAAACTGCTGATGGGCTAGACGCGCTAAGATGGTGGCAGTCGTTTAAAAAAACTGGCGATCTAGCTCATGTGTTAAACATCGCCGAATATTGTTGTTACGATGTCAAAGTGACCAAAGAAGTCCATGAGTTTGGCCTTGAGCATGGGATTGTGAAATACGCTGACCGTAATGGTAATGAGCAGGAGGTTGTTGCTTCTTGGAAAAAGTGATAAGACCAACAATTGTCCTACTTAGGCACTAGGATTTCGGAGCCACCAGCGAGGATTGTCGTCTTCGGGAGATTCCAACCATTCAAAATATTAAGGACCTTGGTACTAGTATTATGCTTAGAAGCGAAGGCTTCAAAGGTTGTAATATCGGTGAGAATGATTGATGTTGTAGTGGAGGAAAGGTCGCGACTTTCAATCACGGGAGGTTGAGGAAGATTTTTGGAGGTAACAATACTCTTCGAGGTTTCAGAAAGAGTTGGTGGTTCCAGAGCTGGTTGATCAACCTGTGATTTTACATCTCTCTCAACGACTGAGAATTTTTGCCCCACTCCAGAGCGGGAATCGACAGGAGGATCGCCAGAGACCTTGAGTTTCTTTCCTGGTGAGAGCAGTTGAATATTTACATTTGGATTGAGAGCACGCAATTCTGCAAGATCCATTTTATGACGACGCGCAATCGAATAAAAAGTATCACCGCTGGCAATGACATACTCCGCGCTTCCTGCCGATAAGGAGGGTTTCCTATTAGGGGAGGGAGATGAGATAGGAGTTGGTAGAAGTTCGGAGGTAATGATTTCTTTTCCAACCTTCAATTTCGCAGGGTCAGTGATTTTATTCCACTTAATAAGGCTCGAAACCGAAACACCATTACGACGAGCGATTGAGTGAAGAGTTTCTCCCTGCCTGACGCTATATTTGCCGACGGTTGTAGAGTCGAGCCTGCTCCTTAGCTCATCTAATTCTTTTTGAATCTCGGCGAGTTGCTTTTCTTTACTCGAGATCTGTGAATGGAGGGAAGCTTGAATCTGACCAAAAGAGGGCAGAGAGAGCGCTGCAATGAACCAAGATGTAAGGGTGAAGCTCGTCATGGCAAAAAAAAGGTTAATAAATACTAATAAAAAGGTCAAATTTATTTTTAATATTTGTTAATAAGATTAAGGGTATTTGAAAAAAACTCTAATTATTTAATCCTAGGAATTGATGATTTTCCGGGATTATCGAAATCTTTCCACTTTTCTTTCTAAGAGGCGTCGCGCCTTTCGCGTTATTGCTATACAAATCTCTATTAATGGCGGAAGAAAATGAAGATCCTGTTAGCACTCGCGAAAAGTTCGTAAGTGCGGCACTTATTGAATTTGAATCTCCGCTAATAGGGTATGCGACGACTTTTCTTCACGATGTAGAACGGGCCCGGGATGTCGTCCAGGAAACCTTTATCCGACTTTACCAGCAGGATATTGAGAGAGTCAAAGGAGGGTTGAAAGCATGGCTATTCACAGTTTGTCGGAATCGTGCACTTGATGTGATTCGCAAGGAACGTCGGATCACAGGGCTAGAAGAAGAGCAATTGGCGCGACTGCCGTCTGAGCGCAGGACTCCTTCTGAGCGAGCCGACCTTGAGGAGCGCATCAGACAAGTCTACGAGGCTCTGAGCCGCCTCTCGGAGAATCAACGAGAGATCATCCTCCTCAAATTTGAGCAGGGGTTATCCTATGAAGAGATGAGTCAGGTGACAGGCTTGAGTTCTGGTAATGTAGGATTCCTGCTTCACACCGGACTCAAACGTCTCCGCGCCTTTTTACCTGATGATCTCGTCCAAAATCTCAGCCCTCAGATCGCCTAAAATATGAAAATGACTTCCGATGACCCCGCTTTGACAGCTTTCGTTTTAGGTGAACTGAGTGAAGACGAAGTGGCTAATACTAATCGCGCACTTAACTGTGACGAAAATCTTCTTGCGGAAAAAGAAACACTTACTGCTCTCACTGGGATGCTTTCTGATCTTCTTGCGGGTGGATCGTATACGCTCGGAGAGGAACGAATTACCGAAATCCACAAAGCGGGACAGCTGCCGGATTCAAATGTTCTTGTAATGGAACATCGAAGACGGTCCCGCCGGCAGTCTTTTCTTGCGATGGGTGGAGTGGCTGCGGTGGTTATGACCGGATTTGTGGCTTTGTCTCAATTTGACGTCAGTCAAACCAATAGGGGAGTTGATGGTAGTGGTGGTAACGTTGTCGAAAAAGCAACCTCAGCAGGAAGATCTGAAAATCTTCCTGCTGAGGTTGAAATACTATCTGCTGATGGGAGAGCCATTCCTCTGGGTATCTCTAAAGCGGATCCGTCTTTTGTTGAAAGAGCACTACTTGCTAATGGTAAATTGCCTGAACGTGAAGATTTCAAAATAGCGGATTGGGTGAATCTTGGTGCTGTTGAATTTGAGCCAAGTGTAGTAATGACCGGCCTAGAGGTCTACAGTGAAGGTGGTCCCTGCCCGTGGGATTCTAAGAAATCTCTCTGGATGGTCATTTTCCGTCCGGTGGGTGGTCGTATGATCTCGTCCGCTGCTAAAGTAGTTTTTGAACCAGAATTCGTAGTGAGCGCCCACTTGCTCGGTGGTGGCGAAACCCGGAAAACAGGGCCCTTGAAATTAAAAGAGTTTAATTCGACCCAGATCTTTTTGTATGAATTGGAAACCAAAAATGATGGGGATCAGCTAGGAGGGGTTTCCATTACAACTGACCGGGGCGACGACGGTTACATTCCAATTTACAGCCCGCGACAGGCAGAGAAAAGTAAAACTGTAGGTTTTAGGACTGCAGTTGTTCTCGGCGGTTTTGCGAGGTGGGCGGCTTCTGAGTCAAGAAAAGAGGAGACCCTAGCAATGCTTGCCCGCGAAGCTAGAAACCTAATCACGCGTGAAGAGGTGACCGATGTGTCTTGCCGCTACGCCCTTGATATGATTCTTCAATCTGAGGAAACACTAAACCGTTGAAGAGAGAGTAAGCTACATCATCCCGAGTTTCATCTTTCCTTCTTCCGAAATCATATCCTGATTCCAGGGGGGATCCCAGACGAGTTCAACGCGTGCATCATTTATCTCGCTAAGCGACATGATCCGGGCTTGGGCATCGGCAGCGATGACTGGGCCCATTCCACAACCTGGAGCGGTCAGGGTCATTTTGACATCTACGTCAGTTCCGGAATCTACTTCGGAGAGATTACAATCGTAAACCAAGCCAAGATTCACGATATCGACAGGTATTTCTGGATCAAAAACCTGTTTCATCTGGTGCCAAACTTGTTCTTCAAGGGTCGCATTGGCTAGGAAATCGGCTTCCGCTTGCTTTTCCTGTTTTTCATCAGGATCTACTCCAAGAGCGTCGGCATCACTCGAAGAAATTCGAGCCAAACCTGCCGACGTTGCTACTGTGTATGTGCCGCCCAAAGTCTGGGTAATGACCACTGGAGTTCCGGTTGGGAGAGTAATAGTATCTCCGGACGGGATCTGAATCGCGTCCACTTCGCGGGTAAGGCTGACTTCTTCGTGCATAATAGTATGTGGAGGAGGATCGTTGAACACGCCGCCGGTGCAATGGTTTATTTCACCTTTTGCGGTTTGATCTTCTCGAGAGTCTTTGTTGAAGGGACCGACTGACCAATCTCTTCAACAGGATGGGTGTAGAGATATTCCCAAACTGGATCGTGCTTGAGGTTTCCGTCCTGATCTCTAAACGATCGACTCCCCGGGGTCACTGAACTATGTGCGCGATTAGCATCGTTTTTCACATCAAAGTTGGTGATGAGGCGGCGGGTATTTGCATACGGCGGCCTGTTTTCGTCGACATCGATGATTGGCCCAAACTTATGGAGTCCAAGCATTTCCCAGGAGCGTTGGTAGTGAAATTCTTCCCAACCCATATCCTTAGTATGACTGAATCCAAAAAAACGGTTTTCTGGAGTTTTTGAAGGGAGTGCTTGCCATGCTTGGTATTGATCTCGAGGGCCACAAAGTGCGACGACCCGGGCAACTTTTGTGTGTTTGGCAAGACGGGATGCCGTCGTTGATCCGTGGGATGCCCCGGTTAAAATGACTCTCTCCCAGATAATATCGTCTTTATTTGGTGTCAGAAACTGCCCCCACTTTCCTTCGGGGTTCACTTTATTAAGGTGTTTCACAAAACTCAACGCACGCCCCTTGATGCTGTCTCTGACCATTATCTTGGCTTCCTCACTATGATCTTCGCCGGTTGCAGCTTCAAGCCTCATGTCCCCTCGGCAATTTTCTGATACTGGTCGTTGTTGACAACATTTTGAAAACCATTGCCGAGCGTAGTGAACCTGAATTGCGTGGATACCATAAGAGTTCAAGCGGTCAAAAAGGGGTTGGCTCGGAGCCATAAGCCAGATTGCAAGCCGTCCCCTTGGGGTGACACGAGTATCGACGCTAGCATTTTGAAGATCTTGTGGTTTCCCCGAGGTGTTTTTAAGAACGAAACCAATTTCAGGGTAGGACTTTACCCTAGGGTCAATCTTGCTAGCGCGCGCTTGAATTTTGTAGCGGTTTCCTTCAGCAAAGCCAAAAAGCGAAAGCAGGAGAAAGAAAAAAACGCGTATGAGCATAAGATAAAAAGCCACAGGCGGTTTGGTTTTAGCAAATATGAGAACAAATAGGCTGAACCAAAAAAATGGGCAAGATGCTGCTAATTCTACCTGGGAGAAGTCTCGGCTTTAGTTTTGCCCTTCTTCTTTTTGACATCCTTGAGACCTAACTGGTAAATCGTGACTTGATTGTAAGTTTCGCCGGGGCGGAGGACAGGAGAAGGGAATTCCTTTTGATTCGGCGAATCAGGAAAGGTTTGTGACTCGAGGCAAAATGCCGACCGATGCGCATAGTTCTTCCCGCCTTTTCCTTTCAAGTCATCTAGAAAATTCCCGGTGTAAAATTGAATGCCCGGTTCGGTAGTCTTAACGGTAAGAACTCTGCCGCTGGATGGTTCAGTAACAACGGCGGCAATTATTAATTTTCCATCGTCTTTTTTCTTAAGGACAAAATTGTGATCATAGCCTTTTCCGTTTTTGAGCTGCTCATTTTCCTCATCGATTCGTTTGCCGATCTTCATGGGTTTTCTGAAGTCAAATGGAGTTCCTTCGACGGGGGCGATGCCGGTTGGAATAGAAGTTGCATCGATAGGATTGTAGTGCGCAGCGTTAATTTTGATCCGATGCTCGAGATTGCTCGCGCTACCCTCTCCAGCAAGATTAAAGTAACTGTGGTTTGTTAGATTGAGAATGGTCGGCTTGTCGGTGGTGGACTTATAACGAATGCGGAGTGCATTGTCTTGAGTCCAAGTGTAAGTGACCGAATTGCTCAAAGTTCCAGGATATCCCTCTTCGCCGTCGGCGCTAGTGTATGTTAAAACTAAACTCGGGCTATCGCCCATACTTCCGATCCTTGCCTTCCAGATCTTCTTATCAAAACCTTTGAGCCCACCATGGAGGTGGTTTGGGGCATTGTTGGTTGCTACCGTGAAATCTTTGCCATCGAGAGTAAATTTACCATTTGCGATTCGGTTGGCATATCGTCCGGTGATACAGCCGAAGTAGGGGCTTTTCTCGACATATTCCGCGACTGAATCGAAACCGAGAACGACATCGTCCATTTTGCCATTTTTGTCGGGAACAACGATAGAGGTTATAGTGCCTCCATAATTAGTGATGGAAACTTTCGCTCCTGATTCATTGGAAAGGGTATATAGCTCAACCGGTTTTCCGTCGATCTCACCAAATGGCTTTGAGGTGACGGAGAATTTGGCTGCTGAGGCAGCAAAAGGGAGAAATGCGCAGAGAGTGAGGATCTGTTTGTTCATTATAAAGAAAGGCTTTCGGATACGGGATTTGTTGATTAATCTCTGGTATACTGGGACTTTTAATAAGCTTTGAGAAGCTTACTTTTACCGTTTTCTTACCCTTGTAGGTAATAGGGCTTTCTGGTTTTCCCTGGTGTCGTAATGAAGTAATCTTTGTTACAAAGTAGATTTCGACCTTTGGGTAATAAGCTGATAAGAAAAATTATGATTGAGGCTTTAGACTGGATTGTAATCGTGCTTTCGCTGGCCATTAGCTTGGGAATAGGTTGGTGGGCTGCCAAAAAGAATAGCGGCAATACTGAAAGTTTCTTTCTAGCTGGACGCTCGATGCCATGGTGGTTGCTTGGCGTGTCGATGGTCGCTACGACTTTCGCCGCGGATACTCCAACCCTAATAACTGACTGGGTAAGAACTGATGGAGTTTCAAAGAACTGGCTCTGGTGGTCGCTTGTCTTTTCCGGAATGCTGACCACCTATCTCTTTGCTAGACGCTGGCGTAGGTCCGGCGTGATGACCGATGTGGAATTTTACGAGTTGAGATACTCCGGGCTCGGAGGTCAGATCTTGAGAGCCTACCGGGCGTTGTATCTAGGGTTATTTTTTAACGTATTTATAATTGCGGTGGTATCCTTGGCAGCGATCAAGATTCTTGGAGTTTTGATGGGGTTGGATGCCTGGCAGACTATTTTACTAGGTGCCGGAGTGACCATGCTTTACAGCGTCGCGGGTGGATTACGATCTGTTTTGTTGGTAGATTTTTTCCAGTTCGCCTTGGCGATGGTGGGATCAGTAGCTGCGACGATTTACATTTTAAACATGGATTCGATCGGTGGCCTCGATGGTCTTTTTGCCCATGAAGCAGTGCAGGCCAAGATGAGTATCATTCCGACCAAGGATGCGAACTGGGTTGAGTTTTTCATCATCCCAATCGCCCTTATGTGGTGGACTAGTTATTATCCGGGGGCCGAACCAGGGGGGGGTGGATATATTGCACAGCGGACTTTAGCTGCGAAAGACGAAAAGCATGCTACGAAGGCCAATTTATTTTTCAATGTTGCCCACTATGCCTTAAGGCCATGGCCATGGATCTTGGTTGCATTGGCTTCATTGGTGATTTTTCCAGATCTCGAATCGATCGATCAAGCCTTCCCGAATTTAGACGATGGAAAGCTTGGGCATGATGTCGCTTATCCGGCCATGATCGCCCAACTCCCGGCAGGATTGAAAGGAGTTGTGCTAGCTTCGTTAATCGCGGCTTACATTTCTACTCTTTCGACTCAGGTGAATCTGGCGTCGTCCTACCTTACTAAGGATTTTTGGAAGAGATTCTGTAATAGGAACGCTGGTGAAGGTGAACAGATCCTGGTTGGTCGCGTGAGCAGTGTTTTGGTTCTGGCGCTGGGATCCTTGGTGGCTCTTGCTTTTACGAATGCCGCGCAGATGTTTAGTGTCTTGTTGATGGTCGGGGCCGGAACTGGCTTAGTGTATTTGCTTCGCTGGCTGTGGTGGCGGGTCAATGCGTGGAGCGAGATCGCGGCTTCTTTGACAGCAATTGTTTCAAGCTATCTCTTTACGAGTAAATCGGCCTTACCTTTCGCTGACCCTTTTGGTTGGGCAGTTACTATGGGCGCCTGGAACTATGTTGGACCAGTCATACTAACCACTCTTTCTTGGCTGGTAGTGACCTTTTTGACAAAGCCGGAAGAGTCGGAAACCCTAACTCGATTTGTAAATCAAACGTCTCCTCCGGGGAGTGGGTGGGATCGTTTTAGAACAAAAGAACGTGACGTAAATGAACCATCGATGGGTAGTGACCTCTTAAAAGTTTTCTTTGGAAGTGCCGGGATTCTTGCGGTTCTTATCGGAACAGGGCTGACGATCTATGGGGATTATTTCCCAGGATCTCCGCTTCTTATTGCAGGCATTTGTATTTTGATTCCCCTGTTTCGTTCTCCCGTGAGCGCAGATTAGGGTCTGCGAATTTTTAGTTCAGAGAATGTTGTAGGGATATCCGTGACTCGAAGCCCGACCGTCCCAAACTTGTAAGTTTGGTCGCGATGAGTGAATAGCTCTTTCTCGTTCAGAGAAACGGTAAATTCTGATCCGATTGCTGTGATCGTAAGGCGCTGCTTCTCTGTAACATTGATCGGGACTGTTTCTCGTTTCAACTCATTCCAGGTAATTCCGTCCATCTTGCCAAGAAGGACGCTGTTTTGACTTGGTTTGATCCCAAGAAAATATCCACGTGCGGCGTCGAACCCCACGGAAGGAGCTGTTATGCGAAATAGAATGCCAGAACCCCGGCCCTCGTTGACTCCATGAAAGTCGAGAGTAACAGAGGCGGTAAAATCGTCGGGTGTATTGCCGTTTAAGATGATCTTTTCGCCAGAGCGGAAGGTGTTCACGGAGTTCTTTGGAGGTGTGCCAAGTTTGAGGCCGTTCGAAGTTGATTTGTAAAATTGGGTGTGCCCGTAGTAGGAGTGGTCGGAGTCAAGATTTGAAAAATAAGGCAAAGGTAAAAAATTGGTTCGTTCTCCGCCGGGTCGTGGGAATGGTTCGTTCCGGGGCAGGGGCTTCCCAAAAAGTGGGCGCCCGTCACGGGACCATTTGAAGGGTTGGATATGGAGGTTCCGCTGCCAACCGGGAGCCCGGTCCTCCTTGGCATGGAAGATATGCCACCATTCGGAACCGTTCGGTGATCTCACGAAGCAAGAATGACCAACTCCAAAGGTCTCCTTGGTGGATTGAAATACCGAACCCTTGTTCTTTTTCCACGCCAAGGGATCAAGCGGATCGTCTCCAGTGAGCTCAAGGAGTCCGAGTTTGTAGTTTGGTAACCAAGAGGCACCGCAAGAGTAAGTGACGAAGGTTCGCATACCATTTTTAATAACCTGAGGCCCTTCGTTGAGGCCACGGCCGCGTGGTTTCGGTTCAGTGAGCTCCCAATTATAGTCTAAGTTATCACAAATACGGACACGTTTGGTCGAGAGTTTGAGTGGGCTCTCCATCTTAGCAATGTAGAGATACTGACGATCGGTGTTTGGGCCATCCCAGCCGGACCATATGGCGTAGAGTTCATCTTGGAATTTCAAGGGGGTCATGTCGATTGCCCAGAGATTTCGACTAGCAGTCTCCCCAGTCTGGAAAGGACCATGGAGCTCATATTTTCCCAACGGATCATCGGTCTTGGACTGGAGAACGAATGCCTGATGATTCTTGTTCTTTCCGTCGGAAGCGGCGAAATAGATATGCCATTTTCCATTAAGAAGATGGAGTTCTGGTGCCCAGACTTGTTTTGAATAAGGGCCGGAATCAGGGGATTTCCAAACAAGGTGCCGTTGACCGAGAGAGCTTAGGTTTTGAGAGGAGTGAATAGTAATTGCACGATCGCCTTCCGATGCGCACCACAAATAGCGTTGATTTTTTTCATCACGCACAACCCACGGATCCTGGCCAACTCCAATCGGATTTACAAAGTGAGTTTTTGGAAGAGAACCGATCCGGCTGAAGGTTGGATCGGACCCGTCAATAGGCATGTTAGAATTCCACTTCAAGAGAACGTTGTGGAGCTTATTAACGATTTCGGGATTCTCTTTGACGAGGTTTTGTGACTCACCAGGATCTTTGGGGAGATTGTAGAGCTGCGGATCTGAACCATCGATGTTAACGAGATATTTCCAGTCACCATCGCGGACTGCGAGGTCTGGGTTGTCTTCATCGAATCCGTTCCCAAAACCGGGTCGGTCGGGAGGACGGCGCCAAAAGATTGGAGCTTTACGGGATTCGGATGATTTTCCAATGAGGGTCTGGGCGACATCCTCGCCATCAAGTTTTTGGGAGGGCTCGGTTCCAGTGAGTGAATAGAGTGACCGGTTTAGGTCAATTGCCGAAAAAACCGAGTCATCGTTGGTGGTGCCTTTTTTATCGGAGGGGATGAGTCCGGGAGCCCAAACAATGAGAGGTGATCGGATTCCCCCTTCATACATCCAAGTTTTAGCCCCGCGGAACGGCCTTGACGTTCCGGCTCCTGGTTCGTGGCCGTTGTCTGAGCATACCGCCACAATAGTGTTGTTCTGTAGTGTGGGATCGTTGCGAACACGGTCAAAGAGACGGGCGAGCTGTTCGTCCATTGAATCAAGAACACCATTGTAGAGTGCCCGTCTGTCACCACCCCATTTATCGAGAGGAGGCCACCAGGGGCCATGGACATCATCTGGCCAGAGATTGATGAAGAAAGGTTTCTTATCAGCTTTTGATGAGTCAATGAATGTGAGGGCTGCATCAATAAAGCCAGTGGTAATCTTGGATCTTTGCATCCATCTAAAACCTTTGCCGAGGCGTTCGGCGTCGGCCCAGATCCGCCCTTTAATGGGCTCTCCACCATTGGAGTTTGGTTTGAGAGTAAGAGGGAGGAGTTTCGGGCCAATACCTTCGAAGTTGGTTAAGCTTTGATCGAAACCGTAATTTGAAATTTCAGGAGCCTCTTCGACATCTCGCTGTCCTCCCATATGCCATTTCCCAAAATGCCCGGTTCTGTAACCCGCTTTCTTAAGTTGTCGGGCGAGAGTAGGCGCTTTGGGATCGAGCCACTGAGCCATTCCCCGTCTTTTATTGTCACGACGATTATTTAGGTAAGAAGTGATTTTCCAGCGGTGTGGGTATTGTCCGGTTGTCAGGGCAACACGTGATGGCGAACAGATCGGTGAATTGACGTAGAAGTTTGTGAACTTAATCCCTTCTGCCGCAAGCCTGTCAATATGTTGGGTTTCGACCTTGCCTCCAAAGCATGAGAAGTCTGAATATCCCATATCATCGATAAAAACGACGATGACGTTGGGCCTAGTTGTAGAGGGTTCCGCACAAAACGAAGCTGAAGCGGAGAGAAGAAGAATGAGAAGTGATTTCATATTTTTTTAAGCCCTAAACCTCACTGATTGAGGAGGATGGAGATTCGCGGCTATTCTTTGCTGAGATTAGCCTGCATATCCTCGAGCGAGACACCTTTGGTTTCAGGAACCATCAAGCGAACCCAAACAAGTTGAAGGATCATCATGAAAGCAAAGAAACCAAAAATTTGGGTCGCTGAAAAGGCTTCCATTGCAAGGGGAAAGATAAGGGTCAGGATAGCGGCAAAGATCCAATGGGTGGCGCAACCAACTGACTGCCCAAAGCCGCGAGCTGCTGTTGGAAAGATTTCTGAGATGAAGACCCAAATGACTGCACCTTGACCGATAGCGTGTGCTGCAATAAAGGCAAGAATACAAATCAGGACGAGCTTACTGCCAAAACCGGCCTCTTCTTTTGCGGACTTAAGAGAGTCGCTAGCAACTTCCTTAACCCAAGGCTCAGAAAGGTTTTTAGAGGTAACTCGAGAGGTGTATTTTTCGGGAAGTTGGGAAATGTCAGCGACGATGGACGATGCTGAATTTTTAAGAGCTATGGCATCAGCGGCATCACTGAAAGGAGCGCGATAACTATGAAATGCCCATGCGCACACGGTAAGTGAAACGATGTAACCAAAAGATCCTATGTAGAGCAGTGATCGGCGACCGAGTTTGTCGATGAGTCTAAGGCCGACTAGTGTGAAGATTAAATTCACCAAGGTGATGAGGCTAGCGTTAAAGAGAGATTCGCCTGGGTCAAAACCAGTCATACCAAGAATGCGCGGGGCATATCCAAGAATGGCATTTATTCCGGATAATTGATTAAAGAAGGCGATGAGGAAGGCTAGCGCTAGTGCAAGTTTAAGAGGCTTCGAAAAAACACGAGGCTTACCGCTTTCAAGACTATTAGCCTGCTCGATTTCTACTACTTTTCTTTCAAGTTCTGCTTCTGAAAACTCCGAGTTAATTTGACCTAAGATTCGCTTCCCTTCCTTACGTTTACTATTATTGATAAGCCAGCGAGGACTCTCAGGAAGAGTGAAGCACATGAAGGAGTAAATCAGGGCTGGGATAGCCTCGATGCCTAGCATCCAGCGCCAAGCTGTTTCGCTTTCAGAGCCCATCATTTTGAGGATGATGGCGTTTGAAATCGTGGCGATGAGAAGCCCGAAAACAATATTGAATTGAAACATGCCGGTAAGGCGCCCGCGACGTTCCGCTGGTGATATTTCGGAAATGAAGAGGGGCGCCGCGACAGTTGAAACGCCAATTCCGATACCTCCTATGAGACGCGAGATTGCAAAGATGCTAACATTGGGAGCGAAAGCAGAGCCGATCGCCGAGATGAAATAGAGTATGCCAATCCAGAGGAGAACTTTCTTGCGACCAAACTTGTCGGTGGGTCCGCCTCCAAAAATTGATCCCACAACTGTCCCCCAAAGTGCAGCACTCATGGCAAATCCATGTTCAAGTCCATTGAGCCCCCAGAGAGATTGGATCTTTTGCTCGGCTCCCGAGATAACGATAAGATCAAAGCCAAAGATAAATCCGGCTAGGGCGCAGGTGATAGCCCAGTAGAGAAGCTTTGAAGAAGAATTTTGCATGATTAGAATTATTTAGTGAGCGACGTTCTCCTATTTAAGTCTTGGATTAAAGAACCCTTTTGTCAAAGCGCTGAAGGGGGGGGGAAAGAATCCCTAAAAAGATGTAGGTTCGGAATCTAACGGAACGCTCTGCAAAACCTAAAAAGATTCGAATGAGCTGATCGAGAAACGCCATTAACCCTTAGTCAGTTTGCGCCTTGAAATGCAAGGCGATCCTAGCTCGTGTGATTAATTTTGATTTCGATAAAAAGGGGCCGTCCATCCATTTTTAGGGGTTCCTTGAGGTCGCACTCCGTACGCGGAAGGTGGGATCTTTGTATCGACTGAAGAGCGGAGAGGTAAATTGTCGGGAAGATGCTTCATGCGGATATCCTTGAATTGTATCTGCATCGCAGGCCCGACGTGAACCTGAAAGCCAAGGATCCCATCGAGGGCGCGACTATTTTCGTCGAGGTCAATGAAGTCAGCGGTTTTGTGACCATCGATCCAGTGTTGGTGATGATTTCCTCGAACGCTAATGCGGTATTCATGCCAAACATTCGGGGGGAATTTTTTCACGGGCATTTCACCGATGACCCAAGGTTGGCCTTTTTGATCAACAATCACTTTTTGGCCGGTGTAGGAGAGAATTCGGCGGCCTCTCTCTTCGTAGGCCATGCCATTCATGTTCTCACGCGCCATAATATCGCATTGATAACCGCCAGCGACATCTAGACCAATCTCTGGGAGCATTTTGCTACGATACTGGATCCCGCTATTGGCTCTATCGGTAAATTTCACACTAACTCGTAATTCAAAATTACGAATCGTCGAGGCATTCCAAGTGATGAATCGGTTCGTTTTTAAAGATCCATCGGTGACCCCCGTGAGGGCACCCTCTTTGACTGACCAGTATTTTTTATCACCAGTCCATCCTTTTAAGTTTTTCCCGTTAAAAGGATACACAAAACCCTTTTTATCAGGCTTTAATGTCACCGCGGCTGATGCTTCCGGATGAGGGCTAGTCGAGGCAGTGAATTTTTGTTTAGGCGGGTCGAGGGGACCACCTAATTCCTTGACCCTTTGATTGGTTCGTTTCCTAAGCTTCTCAAGGATCTCAGCATATTTGGGATCATTTGCGTGATTGATCAATTCATCGGGGTCTTTTTTAAGATCATGCAGAAATTCGGTATTATGATCGATGTAGCGAACATATTTGTGGGTCGGAGTCCGAATTCCTTCGTAAGCAGGGATTCGGTGACGAACTGCAAAGTGTTCATGAAAGGTATCAGAGCGCCAGTTTGAGGGTTCATCACCATCGACGATTGGTTTGAGACTCCGGCCATCGAAACGCTCCGGCGAAACTAGACCAGCCCAGTCGACAAAGGTAGCTGGGAGGTCGATATTGAGAGCTGGAAGGGCAGAGACTTTTCCCTGTTTGTCTTTAGGAACCCGTGGATCAGCGATAATCATAGGCACTTGGATAGATTCCTCAAAGTGGGACCATTTTCCAGAGAGCCCTCGATTTGCCATGTGATATCCGTTATCTGCCGAATAGACGATAATGGTATTGTCCGCGAGGCCGGCATCCTTGAGCGCTTTAAGGAAGCGGCCAATCGCGTTATCGATCCCGGTGACCATACGGTAGTAGGCTCGTATATTGGTTTGATATTTCTCAGGAGTGTTCCAGCGCCAAAAGAACCGCTCACGATTGATGCTGGTCTGAAGAAAATCTGGAAGATTATCGAAAATGGCGGGGTCACTCAGCTTGGGTGGTCCAATGTAGGTGTCTCTGTAAAGCTCGTTTGCGGATTGAGGCCAAGTGAAATGCCCGATGCCCGGACGACGATCGCCATCTTCAGCATGACATGCGTTAAACCACATATTGAGGGCAAAGGGCTTGTCTTTTGGTTGTCGTTTCAGGAAGTCGATTCCCTTGTCCACGATGAGATCGGTTTCGTGGCGAAGAGTTCCATCGGGAAGCTTTTTGAAGAATGGATTTCGCCCAATGACTTCAATTTCATCAAAGTGTGCCTCTCGATCAAACTTGCGCGACGACATAACATGCCATTTTCCAAAATAACCAGTACGGTAGTTGTTTTCTCGGAGCAGGTCGGAATAGAGAACTTTAAGCGCTTCAGCCCCGACACGGTCGCCGTTTCCAGGGGTCCTGTAACTGCGGGCAGTCATTCCGGTAAGAATTGAGGCCCGGCTGGCCCAGCAAATTGGATGACTCACAAAAGCCTGCTGAAAACGGGTGCCCCGGTCTGCGAGTGCGTCAATGTTGGGTGTTTTGACGACGGGGTTTCCATAGCAACCTAAGGTCGAGACTGTCTGATCATCAGTGAAGAAAAAGACGATATTCGGTTTCTTAGTTGCAGTGAGAGCGGGAGAAGTAATTACAAAGAGCGTAAAGAAGACTTGGGCAAACCGGTTCATGTCGTTGGTAGAGATAACTTAATGCTTCTTATTTACGAAGCTGATTACGAAAAAGTGGCAGGGCCAATTAGAGGGGCTCCCAGAGCAAGTATTTAGGAAGGTTCATCATGTCTTTACGCATACCTAACTCACTCTGCGGAAATTCGCCATCAGCGATAACAAGTGGGAGTCCCCATTCATCTGTTTTCTCTTTGCTGTTGAGATTGATAATGCTTCACCACTAGTAGCTTCTTCCCCAAATCGCACGAGATTTGGTTGGTTTACCAGTCATAAAGCAAGGAGTGTCGGATTCATCCTGCCAATCGATGGGGAGGCAGCGAATCGAAATCTTGAGCCGTTTAGAAATCTCTTCTTCCTCCTCACGCGTCCCAGCCCATGGCGTCACAAGCCACCCGGGATTTGGATTGGAATCTTTCCAATGCTTTTCAAAATAATCGAGATCGTTACACTCGATGATGTTTTCATCCCGGAATCGTCGGGCTCGATCGAGCAGTGATGTGTGGATGTTTTCTATAATCGCGACTACTCCAAGAAGGAATTCTTCTTGGCTGATAAAGCTCTTTTCGTTGGGCGCCTGATCGCGTCGCTGGAGACAGACCTTTCCTTCCTCAAGGTCTCGAGGTCCAATTTCAACTCGAAGCGGGACACCCTTTTTAACCCACTCCCATTTCTTTACGCCTCCGCCCAAGTCACGCTTATCAACATGGACTCGAAGAGGCTCCTTTCCGTAATATTGATCGCGGAGCTGCGAGGCAAGAGCTTCGCATGCTTCTACGATAGGATCGCGTGAATCCTCTTTTGGTGTGACTGGAACAATAACAATTTGCTGGGGTGCGATCCTTGGTGGGAGAACTAGACCATCATCATCAGAGTGCGCCATGATGAGAGTCCCAACAAGACGGGTAGAAACACCCCAGGAAGTTGTATGAACGTGTTGTTCCTTGTTGTCACGATCTACAAATGTGATGTCTTGAGCCTTTGCGAAATTTTGCCCGAGATAGTGAGAGGTTCCGGCTTGAATTGCTTTTTTATCCTGTACCATAGCTTCGACGGTTAGGGTGGACTCGGCGCCAGGGAAACGTTCAGCCTCAGTTTTTTCACCCATAATTACTGGGATTGCTAGAAGGTCTTGAAGGGCATCGGCATAAAGTTGATGGATCATTTTGGTCTCTTCTAAAGCCTCTGCCTTAGTCTCGTGTGCAGTGTGGCCTTCTTGCCAAAGGAACTCAGCAGTTCGAAGAAAAAGACGTGGGCGCATTTCCCATCGCATTACGTTAGCCCACTGGTTTATCAAAAGTGGAAGGTCGCGGTAGGAATTTGTCCAACGAGAAAAAGCGGCACCGATAATGGTTTCGGAAGTAGGGCGAATGACGTAGGGCTCGGCAAGTTTACCGGTGGGGACCATTTTTGTTTTACCAGTTTCAGGGTCCTTTTCAGTCTCAAGTCGATGGTGGGTGACTACAGCACATTCCGTGGCAAAACCCTCAGCATGTTCAGCTTCCTTCTCAAGATAGGAAAGCGGAATTAAGAGGGGAAAATAAGCATTTTGATGCCCGGTCGCTTTGAATCGTCCATCAAGATCACGCTGGATAGCTTCCCAAATCGCAAAACCCCATGGCTTGATGACCATACATCCGCGAGTTTCAGAATTTTCCGCAAGATCGGCAGCGCGGACAACTTGTTGATACCACTCGGGAAAGTTCTCCGTGCGCGTGGGTGTGATTGCATTTTTTGGCTTTGCCATTACGCGCGCAGGATTAGGGAAAGTACTTACAAGGCAAAGGAAAAACGAGGTTTGGATTCAGAGAAGATTAGCAGATTGATGCAGCGCCTTGCCAATTTGATCATGATTTTCTAGAGTGTCCGCGTGCAAAGTGATCTTCGCGCTGTTCTCCAATACGTCCCGTTCTTCCGTGGGAAGACCTTCGTGTTAGTGATCGATGCTGCTAGGATGCCGGAACTTGCTCTCGCAGAGTCCCTTCTTGATTTGATTGCGCTCCAGCAAATAGGAGTGAAGCTGGTTGTCGTTTCTATTGGGAGTGGCAAAGCTCAGATTGAACAACTTTTAATCGATGGTGAGCTAAAGTGGCAGTCTGCTGAGTTCGAAAAGAATCAGGTTAAATCAATTTTGAATCGTGGCCAATTGGCTTTAATAGAGGAGCCTGGACTGGAAAACCTTGGAAATGAATTAGTCGACTTTGCGAGTTCGTTAGGGGCCTTTAAGTTGATCGTCTTTCTTTCGGAGCAAGTTCCAGGCGGGAATGCCATTTCTAGCGTGGATGCCCGTAAGTGGCAAGGTGAGGGGCAGGCCATATTGCATCGTGCTGCTGAAGTTTGTATTCTCGGTGTTCCCCGTGTTCATCTCTTGAACGAGAATCATCAGGGCGTGCTGATGGACGAACTTTTCTCGAATGAAGGTGTGGGGGTGATGGTTTATGCTGATGACTACCTTTCAATTCGGCCAATTGCTCCCGATGATATTTCAGAGCTCCTTGCCATGGTAGGACGTTCAATGCGGGATGCTCATCTTGTTCCACGCTCCTACGAAGAGATTGAAAGTTCACTTGATGACTTTCTTGTAATGACGATCGATGGCAATGTGGTGGGGTGTGTGGCTTTGCATTGCTCGCAAGACCCCAGGTGCGCCGAGATCGCCTGCCTCTACGTCAAACAAAGTCACGGCGGACAGGGGTATGGCTACTTACTAGTAAAGGCTGCCGAACAGAGAGCTCTTGAATTGGGAGTTCCATGGGTTTTTGCACTTAGTACTAGGGCCGTCGATTTTTTCCTAGATCAGCTGGGGTATGAGCCCTGTTCGATCGAAGTGATACCAGCATCACGGCAAGAAAGACTGAGATCGACAGATCGGGAATCTTTGGTGATCCGGAAGACTATATGCCCATGAATTATTCTTCGAGAAGCCCAGCGGACAATCGCTGAACAGTTTCGATATCGATAAGGAAATAGCTCGGGTTTGTATCAGTCTTTCCGAAGAGAAGCCTGTTCGATTGCCCCTCGATAATTTGGGAGATGTAAAGCTCGCGTTGCAATGTTCCAATTGGTTTTCCATTATCATCGATCTCCTCAACTAGCACGGCGATCGTAAGATCGGGTTCGATGAGTCGGCTTGCGGCATCCTCGACTACGGGGCCAATCCATTTCTTGACTTCAATGTCTGTAAGCTTCTTGAGGAGTTTCTCAGCTTTATTTATATTTAGAAGCGCGGTGACATTCTTATTTGATCGAGTGGCTGACCACTCGGAGGCATAGAAGTTGTAGCTGAGATTTAGGGGAGGTTGGCCCTTTTTCTTAATGGAGAGACCATTAACCTCAAATCGATTAATATTCCAAAGACGTTCGCCCCGCCATTGGTAGGCTTCAAGAGGCATCTGGCCGATATCTTCTGCGCCAATTTCAATCACGTGAGGGGTATGATTTCCTTGTTCGTCGAGTCGATTTACGAAAAAATGCCGCGCGTTTACTTTTCCTAGATGGAGTGTGACTTCATTGAAGTCAATCACCTTGGGCTTGTCGAGGCCCAGTAATTCAAGTCCAGTTGCACGAGTATTTAAGTTATTACCGGGACGGGACACGATTTGCAGTTCAGAGTTTTTCTGACCTTGCAATCCTGCGTTGTAAGCTTCTTCAGAGATCTCTAGCGGACGCCCGTTGTTTGCGCGACGAGCGAAGTATTTAGGACGGAGTTTTTCACCCACAACGAAGTTTGCTGGTTTACTGTCTTTAAGGTTGATTAAAATTTTTCGAATAGGTTGATCAAGACCGTATTCGGATGGGTCGGTGGAGGCGTCGTTCGTGAAGCCCTTAACCTCCTTTTTGAAAAGGGCTTGAAAGAGCTCATTGATTTGGAAAATATTGGCAGGTCCATCGTATTTAGGTCCTCCTGAAAAGCCGAGATCCTCATGCGACACTTTGGCATACCACCGCCTTGCGCGCTCATGAGGATTCATCTCAAGGACAAGATCAACCTTACGACCCGTGAAGTCGCTAATTTTGATTGATTCCACCTGCTTAACCTGAAGGGAAGTCATTGTGCGGCTACGAATTAAATTCACGCTCCTGGGAATGCTATCAAGGATAGTGCCAGGTCCTTTTGGGACCAAAAGAACGGCTGAACGTTTTTTATCGGGTGCTTCTGAGACGACGACCGGAATCGCCGAAGCTTGATCATTTTCTGGCGGATAAAATGTCGCCTTGATCGGGTTACTCAGGGACCCGTCTGGGAGAAAGTATCGAACGCTAATGATGTAATCAATGTTATCTGGGAGAGGGTCGGGAAGCGCGAGACCTGATTCATCGAGAACCGCGTTTGCTTGAAGGGCCGCTAAGCCTCCAAGAATCTTCGCGATTGTTGCGGGACTACTTGCAAGTTCGTAGGGTTTCGTAATCTTCCACTCATCGTTTTTAGAAAGACCCTCCCGCTTTATCGTGATTTCAGAGTTCTTCTCTATAAAAGTGATTTCTCCAGCAAAGGCCGGGGAGTTATAAAAGACTCTATGATCTCGAAATAGCCGCAACTCCCCAGAGAAGAGGTCCCTCATTTTAACGGTCCTCAGTTTAGGATCAGCGAAGTCGGAGCAGACATAAAGGTAGCTTTCTTGATCTCCTTCCGCCGGTTGTATGATGAGAGTTGGGAAACTTGGAGGAGCTTTTGTTGGATCTTCGGATTTAAAGTTGGGATCAAAGCCGCGCCAACTCGTATACCGACCCATCTTGAAGTGGCAAAGGGTTGCCCCTTGTTTATCAAATAATTCGACCTCGATTTTATCCTTCTTGAGTCCAAATTCGGCCAGATCTTCTACATCGTCACGTTCGATAACATCTTCAATTTGCAAGCGGGCTGCAAAATCAATGAGCGAACGAACAGTGCGGGCGTCGGCATAGTCATCCCACGGCTCTTTAATAAGCCAGATTCCGCCGGCCTTGACGATTTCACCACGGGTCCCATCGCTATTGAGGATATGGATGCCCCCAACGCTAGCTGGATCGAATTGATAAACGTTTTCACCGGCCTTCAACGGGGGAGACCCCATGATGAAGTCTAAATTACCATAACGTTGGTGCATCACGGCGAGGAACCCCAAACTAGCAGTGATAAGGCTTATAAAAAGGGTGGGGAGAATTCTCATGTGAAAGGAAATCAAGCGCGGCGTATATTCCAAACAAACATCGCAGTCAGAAATAGACCGACTGGAATAAAAAAGAGGACGATGTTGCCGAGGAACTTCACCTCATCTTTAATCAGGTTAAGTTTTCGTCGCTGGAGGGTTCTCGGTCCGATTCCGATCAATTCCTCACGTCCAAGAAGCCAATAGGTTGAGTTTTTCACGAAGTCGAGTTGCTCGTTACCAAGACGAGTTGGATCTAAGAAGTCAGAGGTCGAAAGCACGATCATTTTCGAGATATTGGGTGCTGTATTATCAGCATTGGCATTACCTCGGATAACGGCAGCTCCTATCGAGAGGGGGCCGCTATAGTCAGCATCGTCGTCATATTTAGGGTTTCCTTCTTTATAGTTAGTCTCACCCCAGAAATCAGGCGCTGTCTCAATGAGACTGTATGCCTGGATTCGGTTGATCACGAGGTCTTCAGCACCCTCCCTAACCTCTAGGCTGCCTAAACGCCCTTCAAAGGGAACGGATTTCATTTCTAGACTTTGATTAATGCCGAGCCCGGCACCTGCTGTAAAGGTAGCGAGGACTTGGTTCTCAGTCCGACCATTTCGAGTTCGGATAATCCGATCGTCCCGCGGAGTCACACCATTTTTACGAAGGAAGGCTCGCAAATTAACAGGGCGGGTAGTCGGGTTTAGGTATGCCATGATTGATGAGGCAGGACGTTTCCAGTAGTTCTCAAGGACATCAATTTCATTGGGCTCGAAATCATACTCGGGTGCCACGATCACAAGCCCCTCTGCATTGTCGGGAATCTTATCGACCTGAGAAATCCTCAGGGGAAGCAGAAGGACATTTTGCTTTTGCAAAGCTTCACTGATGACCTGCAGAGGTGATCCCGAAACTGTAACCTCCAGGTCGCTTTTGTCTTCAACAAGATACATGATTCGAGGTTTCCCCTCGATCGCAGATTGCAGCATCGAACTGAGTAGGTCCTCATCTTGATAGCCAACTAATCGTCTTTGTTTGTTTGCATCCGTCCGATTAATCACCATTGAACTTGCAGGGAGGTAACGCAAATGGCTGGTCACGTCTTCGGTCGCTTCGATTGAGCTAGCTGCTGCTCCCTGTCGGGCGTCGATAATGAAAATGTCATCCTCAAAAAGCCTATCCGCCAGCAGATCGCCATAATTATTTTGAATCTCAAAGGCGCGGTCTTTGTCTCGGATCGGATCTAGGTATTCTAGTTTGACTTTTCCGTTGGAGAGCCGTTCATATTCCCCGACGACCAGTCGGAGACGGGAGTAGTGAGGGGAGGTTTTCCGGAGCGCTGCAATAATCTTAATTGGCATTTCCCGTTCCTGCACACCCGACGAGACGAGAAGTTTTCGAGTTGCGTCTGAAAGAGTAAAGTCGTTGTTCTGGGTTAGATCGAATCGCGTGTGGTAAGTAAGCGTGAGATAGTAAATAAAGCCCAGCGAAAGAAGCGCGAAAACCACCTGGAGGATTGCACGCAACCCCAGCCCCAGCCGCTTTACTGGTTGGGGCGGTGGAGCCATATCGAAATTGGAATCTGTATCAGCCATAGTTGCTAAAAATCAGGGTTTCCAACGTCGGAAATCCAAAAGGTGAAAGGTGAGAAATAGGAAGAAAGCACTTGTTGATAAATAGAAGACAATTGTTCTGGTATCGATAAGACCCCGAGAAAATTCACGGAGGTGGTTTTGGGAAGAGATGAACTCAAAGAAAGGAGCCGCTGGAATCTGATCTCCAAATAGCAGGGGAATAAACCCCAGAAAAATGTGGAAAATGAGAATCGCGGTGCAAACTACCCCGGCGATAATTTGACTCGAGGTCAGGGCTGAGGCTAGGCACCCGAAGGCGGTGAAGAGCATGCCCATCAAGGCAATTACAGTAATAGCACCTGCTAATTCTCCATTGGTGAAAGGAGGCGGCACATCAGTTACAACAGTGAAAAGGTAAAAGTGAACTACCGCCACAATCCAGAGAGAAAGGAAGGTTGTGTAAGCAGCTGAAAACTTAGATAAAATCACCTGCCACGTATGGACCGGAGCTGTGAGGAGCCCCTCAATGGTTCCTGAACGGTTCTCTTCGGAAAACAACCGCATGGTAAGAACTGGGAATAAAAAGAGAAAATAAATTCCAAAAATTGGGGAGGTGAAGGTGACAAAAACGAGGCTCTCAGGAATAGCATTATCCGAAAATTGCTTAAAGGTAGCAGTGAGAGCGAAGCCTTGCATAAGAGCTGCAAAGCAAAGAATGAGCCAACCGAAGGGGCTGAGGAAATATGATTTTAATTCCTTAAAATAGAGAATCCGGAAAATACGCATGAGAATGATGACTTAATCTTTGCGGGTGAGTTCAATGAAAACCTCTTCGAGTGTGCCAATCCGGCGGCTCAGAGAACGGAGGGGCCACTTTTTCTCGGCAGCAAGATTTGCAATCTTTAAGCGGGTGTCGGTTTTTGGTGCCGCAAAAACAGTGAAACGATTCCAGTCCCCTTGAAGTGATTCACCGACCACGCGGGTGATCTCTTCGAATTCTAACATGACTCCTTCGACTTCGCTTCTTGGAGCTTTGAGTTCGACGGTGACTCGCCCAGCCCTTCGCATCGAGCTGACAAGGTTCTCCGGTGTATCCGCGGCCTTAATCTTACCTTCATCGATAATCACAACCTTGTTACAGGTCATTTCGACTTCGCTTAAAATGTGGGTCGAAATTAGGATGGTGTGCTTTTCACCAAGATTTTTGATTAGGCTACGAATTGCCCGGATCTGGTTTGGATCTAGGCCGTTCGTTGGCTCGTCCAATATTAACAAATCCGGCTCGTGAATAAGCGCGTCCGCAAGTCCAACTCGCTGACGGTAGCCCTTAGAAAGGGTCTTGATCATTTTTCGGCGGACATGAGTCAGGCCGCAGGTTTCCATGACCTCGGACAAGCGCTTGCGAAGCCGACTCCTCGAAAGTCCTTTAAGACTTCCACGGAATCGAAGGTATTCCTTTACCCTCATATCCGTGTATAAGGGCACATTTTCAGGCATATAGCCAATTCGCTTCCGCACTTCGAGGGATTCTCGGAAAATATCTTTACCTGCAATCCGCGCTGCTCCTGATGTCGGAGGCAAGAAGCCAGTTAACATTTTAAGGGTGGTTGACTTTCCTGCGCCGTTTGGCCCCAAAAAGCCGACTATTTCTCCCCGAGTGACCTCGAAAGAAATTTGATCGACGGCCTTGTGGCGCCCATAGCTTTTACTGAGATTTGAAATCTCGATCATGTTTTTTTTTTAGAGAATCGGTGGTGTGGGTTGACTCCTTCTGGTGTGCGGATTACCTAACGGTATTGTCTTAGCTGTTCCAAGCATGAATGTCATTCTATTGCGATAAACGTTCTTCCCCAATAACACATGTCCTCTCATATCTCGCCCCGGCTAAATACCGAACTTTTGGAACAAAAATACGCACAATGGAGCGCTGATCCGCGCTCCGTTGAAGGGGATTGGGCTGCTTTTTTCGAGGGATTTGAACTTGGGTCAGCGGTCCCTAGGAAAGGTGGGCCAAAAGGGCAGCCTTTGGTAGGTGGTGATTCAGTTCGTCTTGATCAGCCGCTTTCCGAGGAACAACTCTCGTTCCGAGGGAAAATCGTCAGCCTAGTCTACAATTATCGGACACTTGGCCACACTCAAGCTCATATTAACCCCTTACAAGACTCTGGGCCCGTAAACCCACGTCTAGAGTTGAAGGCATTTGGCTTCAACTCTGAAGACCTAGGCCGGGAAGCTGCGACCCAGTTTTTCAGGGAGGGGCAGACAATTAAGTTAAGCGATTTAGAAAACTCGCTTAAAAGAACCTACTCAGGAAAGATTGGCTTCGAATTCATGCACATCCATAATACGCAGGTCCGTGATTGGATTCGGCGAAGGATCGAGGATAAGGTTTATGCCCCACAAATCAGCGACGACGACAGCAAGAAGGCTCTTCGTTGGTTGATGGAATCCGAGCTTTTTGAAAGTTTTCTTGGTAAGAAATTCTTAGGTGAGAAAAGGTTCTCGTTAGAAGGGAGTGAAGGGCTCCTGATTCTTCTAAACCGGATCCTGGAAGGTTGCCCTTCTTCCGGGATCAAGGAAATAGAAATGGGGATGGCCCACCGGGGACGTTTAAACGTCCTCGCTCATTTCGTGAAGAAGTCTATTTCTACGCTCCTTTATGAGTTTACACCAAATTATGTTCCTGATCTCGTTGCGGGTGATGGTGATGTCAAATACCACCTTGGATACGAAAAAGTCCGCAAATTAGAGGATGGTGAGGTTCGCGTAAGTCTCGCTGCTAACCCGAGCCATCTTGAAGCAGTCAATCCAGTTGTCGAAGGAAAGGCCCGGGCCCGCCAACGTATGATTGGAGATGATGGTGCGAAAACTGACCGGAAGGTAGTCCTTCCTCTTTTGATTCATGGTGATGCCGCTTTTGCGGGCCAAGGGCCAGTTGCTGAGGTTCTAAATCTTTCGCAACTCGGTGGCTACCGAACTGGTGGAACAATTCACTTGGTCGTGAATAATCAGATTGGATTCACAACTATGCCTGAGGATGCTCGTTCTTCCGCTTATGCGACCGACGTTGCCAAGATGATCGAAGCACCTATTTTGCACGTAAATGGTGAACGCCCGGAAGAATTACTTTGGGCTGCGGAATTCGCCCTCGAATTCCGCCAAATTTGGGGCCGTGATATTGTGATCGATATGTATTGTTATCGTCGTCAGGGCCATAACGAGACCGATCAAGCAGCATTCACCCAACCTCACATCTATCGCAAGATCTCAGGGCGCAAGACCGTTGGTCAGCTTTATCTTGATGAGTTGATTGCCTCTGCAGTTCTCACGATTGGAGAGGGGCAGGAAATTCACGATGAAATCTGGAATGGGCTTGACGCCGGTCTCGAAGAGATGCGCAAAAATGAACAGGAAGGGAACCTTGATATTTATACTGGTTCCACTGCTGAGACACAGCCGCCGTATTCCCATGATCCCGTTGTAACTGGGATTCCGCTAGACCGTCTTCAGCATATCGGCAAAGTTCTTACGACGATTCCAGAAGGGTTTCAGCTGCACCCAACGCTTGCAAAACGCTTTCTGCCACGCCGCGGCGATGCTTTGATAAATGGAGGTCCGTTCGACTGGGCCTTTGCAGAGGCCCTCGCCTTTGGTGGCTTGTTAACTGAAGGCTTTCCAGTAAGGCTTTCAGGTCAAGATTGCCGACGAGGGACCTTTAGTCAGCGCCACGCGGTTTTGTATGATTACGAGACACGAGATCGTTACGTTCCTCTGAGCAACCTAAGTGATGATCAGGAGAAGTTCTGCGTCTACAATAGTCTCCTTTCCGAAGCTGCTGTGCTTGGATTTGACTATGGTTATACTCTGGGATGCTCAAAAATGTTAATTATTTGGGAGGCGCAATTCGGTGACTTTGCGAATGGTGCTCAGGTATTGATTGATCAATTTATTTCTTCTGCAGAGTCAAAATGGCAAACTCCAAGCTCGCTCGTGATGCTTCTCCCTCATGGGTATGAGGGTATGGGCCCTGAACATTCCAGCGCCAGACTTGAGAGATTTTTGCAGCTATGTGCCGAGAAAAACATGATCGTAGGTAATTTCACAACACCTGCTCAATATTTTCACGCCCTACGCCGCCAGAAACATTCTCCGACCCGAAAACCCTTGATCGTGATGACTCCCAAGAGTCTGTTGACTAATCCGCGAGCGGTCTCGCAGGTTGAAGACTTCCTTGACGATACTTCATTTCAGGAGGTGCTGCCTGACAATTATGGGTTCGAAAAGCCAGAGAACGTGTCCCGTGTCATATTCTGCTCTGGTAAGGTCTATTACGATATCCTCGCCTATCGGGAAGAGAATGGGATTAAGAATGTTGCAATCGTTCGTATCGAGCAGCTATACCCATTCCATATCGAGGCACTTAAGCAGGCAATCAGTCCATACAGTTCCGCGAAGAAGTTTGTCTGGTGCCAAGAGGAACCTTTAAACATGGGAGCTTGGAGTTACATTCAGCCTCGACTCAAGAAGGCGACAGGTCGGAGAGCTCGTTATGCGGGCCGCGATCGTGCTTCAAGTCCCTCTACTGGCTCCAAAGCCGTCCATAAACGTGAGCAAAAGATGCTCTGCGAAGAAGCCTTTTCAGTTTAACAGACCAATGTCTTACCAAATAAAAATCCCGTCAGTCGGAGAATCAGTCGTTTCCGCGCTTGTTGCAAGATGGCACATCACCGATGGGGCTAGGGTCGGAAAGGGGCAAGTCCTTGTCACACTTGAGACTGACAAGATTTCGAATGAGCTTGAGGCCGAAGTTGCCGGAAAGATCTCCATCGCTATTCACGAAGGCGAAGAAGTCGAGATTGGGACAGTCATCGGTTTGATCGACGAAGCCGACGCGGATGAGGTCGTTCCTGTCTCAGAACCGGCCCCATCTCCAACGGAGAAACCACCAGTGGAAACGCTTGGATCTAAGGGTGAAAAAATCGATATTATCGTTCCTGCTGCCGGTGAATCTATCACATCAGCCACCGTAGCAGCTTGGGCAGTATCTAATCATGATTATGTAGAAAAAGGGCAGTCCCTTGTTTCACTGGACACAGACAAAGTCTCGAGCGAGTTGGAAGCAGAGGTGTCAGGAATCGTTACTATCGAAGTCTCCGAAGGCACTGAAGTCTCGATTGGCGAGAAATTGGGATCTATTGAGATTTCTACGGCGCCGATCTCATCAACGACTCAGGCCCCATCGCTCGGGTTGACCAGCGTTGAATCGCCGGTAACGCAGAGCTCATTGCCTACTACACACATCTTGAATCCGGACGTTGGCGGTGATGAACAGAGGGTGACTCGGAGGAAAATGACGCCTCTTCGACGTAAAATTGCCCAGCATTTGATGAACGCCCAGCAGACGGCTGCTATCCTTACGACTTTTAACGAGGTCGATATGACTGAAGTGATGAAGTTGAGGAAATCGGTTCAAGAGGAGTTTGTTGCTAAGCACGGTGTGAAACTTGGCTTCATGTCTCTTTTCACGAAGGCGGTTGTTCAAGCCCTCAAAGATATCCCTACCATTAATGCACGCATCGAGGACGACCACATTATCGAGAATCATTTTCATGACATTGGGATCGCGATTGGAACCGAGAAGGGTTTGATCGTTCCTGTCGTTAGGGACTGCGATCAAAAGTCTTTTGCGCAAATCGAGAAAGATATTATTGATTACTCTCTCCGGTCAAAGGAGGGAAAAATTGAACTTTCAGATCTCTCCGGAGGCGTCTTTACGATTTCTAACGGAGGTGTCTATGGTTCGCTGTTAAGCACTCCTATCCTGAATCCGCCCCAGAGTGGTATTCTTGGTATGCACACCATTCAGCAGCGCCCCATGGCGGTGAACGGCAAAGTAGAGATTCGGCCGATGATGTATCTTGCCTTGAGTTATGATCATCGTCTTGTTGACGGAAAAGAAGCGGTGAGCTTCTTGATCCGGATAAAGGATTGCCTAGAAAATCCAACTCGGATGATGCTGGAAATGTAATCTCGGTTCATCGATCGAGTCTTTGTTGAAAAACTTCATGTGGCGCGGGGGGCTTTTCTCGATCCGGCCATAAAAGGTCGTCTTCGGTATAAGGAATCTTGTCTGGCCCAGCTGATCGAAGTTCCAGGAGTTTTCGGGAAATTGGGTGGAGAATTAGGGGTGAATCCCAGCGATCTACTATTTGCCCAGTCCCGTTTAAAGCTTTAGCATTCTTGGCCAGGAAAGGTAAACGGTGGGAATTACTCCCGTGAAGAAAAAGGACAAGATCTTCATTGGTGGAATAGTCCGCAGTATCCCGGTCTTTGACCAAGAGAAAAACACTATCGATATAACGGGCAATCATTTCGAGATCTTCAGTAGCCGAGGTAGTTTCCCCGGCATATCCCGCCAGCATGGTGTCCGAGAGAACTGAATCAGGGGGCTCTTCTGAGAAGACTGGATAGTCATTTGTTTCTGGAGTGCCACCCATTGTTTTAGGCTCAGATCCTCTTCGGCTAATCAATACGCCAAGAATGAAGAGGGCCAGACAAGCTCCGAAGGACTTTGCTTTCATTTAAAAGGCATCGGGTTTCAAGAAGCCAATCGGTAAAGTCGAGGGATCGTGGGGTTTGGCATCCCTAATATCATAAAAATTACTAAGATTCGGAAGAATTTGTTCAAAGTTTGAACGTCCCTCCAGCCCAAACCAAAGGAGTAATTCTGCGACAAGAGCGTCGACCGAAGTTGTTGGAAGAATTCGTCCGCCACGACCAACGTCATCCGGCGAATCAAAGGCGAGGCTAGGGTATTGGCCTAGGACTTGCCCGCCACCAACAGGACCTCCCATAACAAATTGATTACCACCCCAAGCATGGTCCGACCCCGAGCCATTTGAACGAAGAGTACGGGCAAAATCCGACGCCGAAAACGTAATCACAGAATCAGCGAGCCCACAATTTTCAAGCCCCTTTTGAAATGCGGCAAGGGCCGGAGTAAGCTCACCGAGAAGGTCTTGCTGAGGTTGAATGAGCGAGCTGTGGTGATCCCACCCTCCACGGGAAACAAAAATGGTCTGTCGTCTCAATCCAAGTTTGGCGCGGAGCGCAATAGTCTTGAGCGTGGCTAAAAGGTTACGTCCAATCCCGGAATCTGGGAAAACAACCCCAGAAAAATCTTCCTTAAGAGCGTCAAATTCACCTTGTATAAACTCTTGTTGATCGATGCTCTTGTCCGTGAGTTCGGCAAAGGCTTTTTCCATCAGATTAGCGTAATTCTGCTCCATCATCGACCGGAGCGCGAGATTTTTAAGAGCAGTGGGATGGTTAGTTCCACTATTTTGGGAGAAAGTCAAAGCGCCCCGACTTGTCATTACAAATTGCTGGGTATTTCTGCCCACTTGAAACATATTGTTACCGGCGAGTGAGATGCTCATTGAGGTCTTTGAGCCCCCATTTGATTGATCGTGCAGGATATCAGCGACGCGTCCGGCCCATCCAGTTAAGTCAACATCACCCTGTGGTAATGAGGTCTGCCACTGCTCGGCTTGGTCGCTGTGGGAAAAGAGACCACGCGGACGGGGTTTAAGGCGATTTTTGTATTCGCTCTTCGTCATCGGTTCAATGAGTGTTCCGATATTTGAGATAAAGGAAAGCCGACGGGGGCCCTCGACTGCTCTAGTTCCGTTGAACAGTTCTTGCAGCCCGCCCATAGCGGGGTGGATCGCGTAATCTTCACCATTGCCATTAACGCTCTGTCTTAGAGGTAATAGAGACTCTCGAGGTAGAGCGAGATTGGTGCGAGTTGTTGCGTAGTCAGCATATCGCTCAGTGTCTCTAGGTATGAGAACGTTATATGAATCAATACCACCGTGGAGATAGAGACAAACGAGTGTTTTGCGGTCTTCTGAATCAGTTGGGAGATCTGCGGCAACCGCATTATTAGCCATCTTGAGACTCAGAAGAGAGGACATAATAGAGGTTGATCCAAGAGCTGCACAGGCGCTTTCCCCTAGGAAGGAACGACGAGAGAGTTTTTCAAGAGAAGACATTTCGGTATCTATAAGCCTAGCGTTGCACAGCACCCTCGGGCGACATCAAAACTAAGTAAACTGCTAGGCGAGCTTTCTCGACAGAGTCGGAAATATCAGTCTTAGCAAGGTTAGATTTAATGATCGATCTGGTTTGAGCACTCATGCCTCCTGCACAAACAACAATGTTGAGGTAGTCGAGGAGAGCATCAGAATCTTCAAGGTAAGGCATGAAATCTCGGTAACTAGGAGCGAAATGGTAACGACCACCGATTCTAAAGCCTCGGTCAGCTATCTCCCAAAGCCGATTAGGCGCTGATATCAGGGTATAGGAATTAGCAATTTCAAAAGCCGGACCATCTAGTCCCGCGATATTAAGACTGCCGGGTGGCGAGTAGTCTGGCCGGTAAAAATTAAATACCGTTGGCGAGTTCATCGGCATTTGGAGAGTGTCGTCAAAGTAGTTTCCATAATCCCACCAGACGACATTACCAGACCGGTTCATTTTGGTAAGCTTTGCGAGATGCATTGTGCGGATCACAGGCTCACGGAAAAGCCCGAACCTAGGTGAAGTGGCAACAGCCGGATCACGAGCCTCTGCATCCATTAAAATCGCCTTTACTACCGTGCCAAGGTCACCCCTCACCCCTTTTCCATTATTGACAAAGATCGAGGAGACCCGCTCCACATAGGATGGCGTTGGATTACTGGTCACAAGGAATTGGATCAGTGAACGTGAAATGAAGGGAGCACAATTTGGATGCTCAAAAAGATGCCTAATAGCATCACGAATATCCTGCATACCATTTTCTTTGTTTGGAGTTCTGGCGGGTATTATAAAACCATTGAGCAACCTTTTCTCGCGAAAGTCATGTTTGGCAGGGAAGAGCTCCATAGAGACGAGGTGCTCGTGATCTTGCTTAGTTTGAACACCCCATTCGTTGTTAGCGAACCATAGGCCTGTCATCACTCGTGCAAGCTCGGTGATCTCGTTATTGTCGTAGCTAGGGATTTGATCACCTTTGCTGTCTACCTTATACGAACCATCTTGGTTGAGCTCCCAGAGTCCAATCGTAAACAATTGCATGACTTCTCTTGCGTAATTCTCATCAGGGTAACGATTGAGGGTAGGATCGGGTGGCAGATTGCCAACATGAGAAAGATAGCGTCCCATGTTTGCGTCAAGGGTCACCCCCATAAGAAGGTCATAGTAGTTGCCAAAAGCATGTTCAACGAGCCTGTCATAATAGCGAGCAAGGCTACGAACGTTTTGGTCAATATTTCCATCTTGGCGTGAGATCACAAGTAT
>TARA_B110000003_G_scaffold157551_1_pt1 | contig 31538 bp, 10 predicted proteins | sample TARA_B110000003 | Tara Oceans TARA_B110000003 (sample SAMEA4396424) | marine metagenome | biome: Westerlies Biome; feature: [SRF] surface water layer (ENVO:00010504); material: water (ENVO:00002006), including particulate matter (ENVO:01000060) such as... | depth 5 m
CCAGAATTTATTGTTAGCGTCGAATTATCGCTTACGTCATACCAAGCAACCAAAGAACTCATTGTTGGCGCCCAAGGAGTAAAATTAAACTGTCTCGTTTCAGTTGTTCCACTTGCAGACCTAACATACAAGGAATACCCATTACTAGGAGGTACGTCTGTTAGTAAAAATGAAACTCTTTCCTTCGTTGGTTTACCTACAACCATTGCACCTAAATAGGACGCAGGTGGACTAGCGCCATTATACTCAATCCCAAATGTAACAATAGGGTCTACAGAATGCCCAAAAGGAAATTTCACCTCTATAAAATTTTGACTCACTGCCCGCATTCCATCTAAATTAACCACTGTAATTTGGTCGTCGTTAACTAACTTAATAGGTGTTTCTGGATCTTGCCCTTTGCTTTCTGCTATTATCTTATTCGCGTCAGCCATAACTCCAGGACCAATTGTATCATAAGGAAGTATTTTAAAAAAGCTAGGAGGAATGCCAGAAGCTTCTGTGTACTGAAAGTTCAAAGCGGACTGTAAGGCTTCAATATTTTCGACACCAAAAGATTCATAAAGATTTCCAGTTGACGCTGTAAAACCATAACTGTCTCCAGTATATAGATCGGCTTGAATTATATTATAATTAGTATAAGTAGACTCATCGATACCAGAACCATAATATTGATTTTTAAAATCATACTCAAAGCTTATAGCTAAACCTCCAGATATTCCCGTTAAATTATTTATTTCCATCAATGGTGATTCGGCGGTGAAACCAGTATTAAATATTACTTCATCAGCATTTTGGTTTTTCCTTTTTATATCTAAAGTAATATCAGCTTGCCTTACTTTTTCGTATCCACTGCCTGCGTATTTATATATATGTGTTCCACTGGAATTAGTCCAGCACCAATTGAGGCCAACGTCGTTAATTTCCAGTCTAGAGTGTTCTATGCCTCCAGTTAAATTGGTAATCTCTATATCTCTACTAACTTCTTCTTGAATATTTATTCCATCAAAAAATGATTGATTAGAAAAATCTTCAGAAAACAAACCGGTTGTTACTCCTACTTCGTTTCTCCTTAGTCCGACCCATCCATTGCCCTTTGCTAGGCTATTTATTTTATTCAATTGAGATGGGTTTAACACTACCGCAGGCATTCTATCTATAGAATTAAGATAAGAGGCACTTTGTTCGTATGTTTTTTGAAAATTAGGGCCGCTATGGTATTGTATGTCATAGCTATTTGGATTATTTTTAGGCATTGAGTATATTGCCTCAACGTTTAAATTTTCTCCAGATTTTACATCCAGATAACTTGCGCACTTAAATTTTCCAATAGATGAATCGTAGTATCCATAATTATAGAATCCTCCGGAAGCAAACCCTCCATTAGACCCAGTCGACACATAACCCGTATACCTCGGAAATGAATCAGCCCAATATTCTCCCGCACCACTCCCAAAAGTTCCAGAACCGGTAAACCCTAAACCTGTTGAAAACGGTACGTCCACCATCCTGCCTGTATTAAATCCAGCCTGAAACTTTAATGAGTTATCATAAATATACAGATTACCTGTGTTAGAATAATTATAGTCTGTATTAAAAAGTTCACCGCTATCAAAAAATATTGGATCATCATAGCCCATCACTGACCCAGTAGTCTGGCCTGTCCCAGTCACGCCATAACAAGTTGTAAGCAAATCGCTTCCAGTATTGTAATCTGCATTAAACTCATAGTAATAAGCATCTCCTCCAGATATTCTATATCCGCCCAAATTGCTTATTTCTGGATTGTAATTAATTGGGTTTGGTTGAACTAAACTACCAATAAAACCCGAAAACCCTATCCCCGTATAATATTCTTGAGGTTTAAAAAAACCAGATACATGGCCACTAGAATATAAATCTCTTGGTATAGCCATAACATAGTTTTCGACGCCAGGAGTTAACTCAATTGACGCGTACCCATTTGCTCCAGTAGTACACCTTTCCTTTTCGCTTATGTCTGGAAATATCCCAAGCCCACTACCAGTAAAATTATAAAGCTCTAGAGACTGCAAATCATTAGATATGTTTTGCCCGTTTGAGCCAGTAAGCCCACTATAGTTACAATAAAAAACACCACTAGTCAAGCCCGTACTTAATACAGAAAAATTTGGTTCTTGATTTTGTGTAGTTAATAAAGCGCTACTAACATTCCCAGTAAAATCTATTAAATCTATCTGTACTGAATAATTTCTAGAATAGTCTTCCCCTGTTATTTTGTAGTTTAATTGATTTCCTTTTGCTCCTGATTCTGAATAAACCAAAGTTCCATTGTTTATTGCATTTTGACCTGTCAGGTTTCCATAATTTTCATATATGTTTATATTAAAACCACTTATGTATACGTTCTTCTCTATGTCTGATGGGTTTTTATATACATAGTCATTCCTTGGATCTATTACTTCCCATCTAATATCCAGGTCAGATGTTTGAAAATCTTGATGGTAGTTTGACCTGGATGTGGATTTCGGCTGAAGATCTTTAACTGTTTGTTCTAAATTCGAACTAGTTAAATAAATGTTTGATACCCTAAATGTCTTCCCGTACTTTACATATGGGTTAGTTAAAGGAATCTTTACTTGACTGGAATTACTAAAAGACATTATCTTGCTATTGAGTAAACCCTTGCGTAATAATTTCCATTCTCTACTATTCTCTCACTTCTGTATTCGTGAGATATAGTGCCCGCTGTTTTATCGTTAGGTATTTCGAATGTAGCTAAAAGTATATTTTCGTTAAAAAATTGAACCTTGTAACTTGCTGCAGCCTCAACCATACTCCACGACGCTTTTATTCCGTACGGTATTTTTTCATTTAAATTTTCTGGCAAAACTTCCACTGTTATTTCCGTTGGGGGATCTATACTATTTTCGGTAAAGATTACTGGAGATTTAGGTTCTTTTATAGACAAGTCTTTCTCTATATTATCAAACTTATCTTCGTTATATTCAAGTCCTTGAATCTGATAAACCCCATTCGACGATTCAGTAAGGTTTATTATTTTGTATTTATTTGGCTCCGCTAAATTAACGGTATCCTCAAGCATAAAAGTAGTCCCCTCTATACCTCTAATTTTAAATAAGCTCTCATCTGCTTGTTTTTCTAGAATGTAGCCGAGTTTCGTGTCGCCACTCAATGTAACCCAGTCTGCGTGAACGGAACTGTCCTGAGAACCACTTACAGCTATAAAACTCTCCCCAGGGAATTCCGAGTCTGCAGTTATCTTAAGCTCTCCACCCATTCCACACATGTGATCTGTTATTAATACGTTCCCTGAATCTAATACATCTGTCTGCAGTTCTTTAGCTAACCTTGGGTAGCCATCAGCCCAACTGAAAAATGTTATTTCATTACTGTCGCATGCCTGCGGTTGGTGCCATACAAATTTCTCAGGAGGCGGCTCCTCCATTAAATAGCCCCCTATCCATGAAAATTTATCTTTTGGCGCCACAGCCTGCACCATAATTTGATCCATCTCATCGTTTACAGTAGCAAGTATTCCACCTCTCTCTTCTGCGTCCTTAAGGGCTTCTACCCAAGTGTATTCACCAGTAACCAAAGTATAAGGGTTATTTAGCAGTTTCAATTTTGTATCATTTTCAGATATTCCGTATGCCACAAAATCTTTTATTTGCGAAGACCTCATGTTCTGTATGTCTTCATCCGTTGGAGTTCCCATTTCATCTAATGATTCAATAGTCTGATTGCCCGATATATTATATAAGGTTATTTTTTTCCAGGTGTCACCATCATCTGAATCTATTACCGTCCTAATTGGGTAATCTATTTTTATCTCTGCCGTTTTCCCGTCTCCATTAACATGAACATCAACTACTTTTCCAGCAAACCTTCCTATTGTCCTTTTGTTATCAAGTACGTCTATTACATCTCCTGGCTTCAAGTAAGAGCCAAGTGAACTAGTTGTGAAAGATAAAATCTCCGACTCACTATTAGCGGTTTTAACAAGGAAATCTGCAGCCCTCTTTGCTTGTGACTGTGAAGTTATACCAAAACCATCTATAGTTTGCTCGATAATATTGTTTTCCTGTATAGCTTTTCTATCTTCAGAGTACTCCATTTTAGCCCTAAACATATTGTACTTATCTACGTACTTTATCTTGCATGCGTTAGTCCTACTAGTTTTTGGAGTACTAGAGTAAGAGAACCCTTCCTTAGATACGTTGTTATTTGAAAAAAGCATAACTGAATCTTTTTTCTCATCTTGGAAGAAATTTATTGCCCCGCCAGACCAATAAGCATAAGCTCTAAATATAGACGCAAATTCGTTAATCAACTTGAAGGCATTCTGCGGATTCATTAAGAATGCATTCAATGTATACCTTGGCTCTACAAGCGGATAGTCAATCTCTACAGCGCACTCACCAAACTCTTGCATGGGCTGAGTTTCTAATGTTATTTTTTTATCTGATTTAGATGTGCTTATAATTTTAATGGATTCTTGCAATCCATGATTATAATAAAATGCCAACTTCTTATTGGCGTATCCAAACTCCCGCTGAAAATCTGCGTCGTCATAATTATTGGCACTTATTTGTATAACTTTGTCTCCTGATGTCTCAAAATCTCTCTTCGGGTATTTTGAAGAATATCCTGTGGGCACGAATTGGTCGCAGTATTTAGCCACTTTATAAAGAGTCCACCTGTCTATATTTTCAGGCTTTATTCCAAACTTCCCTACTCCATACCTCTTATTAGATATTAAATCATACAAACACCAAGCGGGATTATCGGTCCAGAGTTTCGCTTCCTCAGGGACTGAGTCACCCTTAGAGGCTTGACCTTTGAATCTTCCATCCCAATTTCCATCATACTGCCTGGTTTTCGGATTGTAATTGCTTGGAATTGAAACTTTTTTAAGCTTCAAATGGTAGTTTCTTTTTGGTATTGAAGCTACATCTCTTGCATTAACTCTAGTGCCAATCACAACTGAGTTTGGATAACTCAACTGAACTGGAGTTATTTCCGTAATACCTGCAAGTGAAAACCTCTCTTTATATCTGGCCGCTTGCTCGCCTTCTTTTACTGGGTTTCTTTCTCTATTAAGCTTATAAACCTTAATATTTCTATCTTTTCTCGAGGGGTTCGGTGGAAGATATATCTTTATATCTTTTCTATAGGGAGAAGTTGCGACTCCGTAAATGTATACGTCGGTAGAATAAGGGACCTCCCCTTCGTTTCCATACTTTATCCTAAACTTAGCTTTGTTTGGCCATATTTCGCCTGCGTTCTCTATTTTTTCTCCTATTTTAAATGCGTCGGCTGCACCCATCCACAGTGCTACAGCTCCCCAAACTATTGCGTGAGCAACAGACTCTAGCACTTTATCTTTAGCGTCGATTATACTTAACCCACTGTTTGCCGCTGCACCAGGACTCATTCCAGCTACAGCTTGGGCGGATGCGTAAAATGTTATTTGTCCAGCTTGCTTAACTGCCTGATAAGCGTAATAAGCAGCTAATGTTCCCGCTATAAAAGTCCACAACTTACCAATCTCATAGGTTATTTCTACAGAATCTCCTTCGTAAATATAAGCCAACTCATCAACCTGAACAGTGACATAAGCTTCTTCCACCAAAGGATTTATAACGGTATGACCAACGTAGTACTCTTCCTCGGAAGATCGAATTGACTCCTGATCTGCGGTGCCTCCCAATAAAAATATCTTATTTATTAAATCTGTACGGTCTTCCCCCTCTACTCCCGGCCCACCTGGTCCATTCTTTATATCCTTTACTCCGTTTATCTTTATAGACTGCCACATTCCAGCTATATTGCCTGGGGTTACATCAATTTCTGTAGACCAATCTTTAGAGCTAACTTCTTCGTCCTCTGAATTGTTTAATATGTATATAGGGTCCGACGTTACTTCCTTCTTGCCGGCTTCGTCTTTAGCGGATATCGGGGATGCAAAACTTATTATCCCTCCTCCTTCTACTGAGTCATAATCTCCAGTAATTTTATATAAAGCAGAACTAGTGTTAGCTCCCGCAGTAGTTGGATTCATTAAAACCTTTCCCGATTCTCCATTGTAACTTAATTCTTCATTAAATACCCCAAGAAATCTATCGGCGTCAGGCCCCATTTCGTAATACCCCATGCCTCCATCGTATTTTCTAGATCTAATTTTATCTCCCTGCTGATACAATTTAGGCTCTTGAATATCAACATACTCACCTGAAAAAGTTTGGTACTCGTTTATAGCTTCGGCGGTTAAGTAAAACTCGGCCAAATCACCATTTAATACATAAACAACTTCAGTGTCATCATTCTGGTAATTGTGATTTCCATATCTATTGAACAAATTATTCAAGCTAGAGTTTATTTTGTATGCGTATTTTTCTCCACCGCCCTCTTGGTATGACACATAGTCTCCCTGCGCGTAAGGTTTATTTTTTTGAAACTCAGCTAAATCATTAGGGCTACCTATTATATTTGTTGTATTGATTTCCCTAGGGCCATAAAGTGGAGCGTTTACGTCTTTAGTATTTGCGCTGAACGAGTATTGAGGTTCCAAGAGCCCCTGATCGTCCGCGCCTATAACTTCGCTTCTATTTTGCGCTATATCTATATCGAATTCATTTATATTGTATGCATCTTTATTTGTGTTCAGGTTAACCTCTTTAACCTGAGAATCGTCCAGTATTACGCCCTGCAGATAATCGTCTCCAGTATTTCTTAAAAACTTAGGGTCATTAGGGTCATCTATTTTTTCTGCATTCTTATTGAAATCTAAAGTTTCTCCGTTTTTATCGCAAAACCCCTCTATTGATCCTTCGCAAACTAAATCAATTGCTTTATATACAGAAGCAGATTCAAGCTTAAACCAACCAACTCCATCGCCCTTATTAGCGTTCCTCCATCTTTGTCCAACCGGTATAGGAAAGAACCCCTCAAATCTAGGGTCAGGTTCGTCCTTTCCAGCTATATACTCCAACTCTCCATATTTTGCAAAAGACACGGGATAGAAATCCCTAGGCTCTCGACTGTCATCAGGCGTAGGCACACTCTGCAGGCACACATACGAGCTAGTTGCCGCGTCAGATTCCTTAACCTTGTAATTTGCATCAGCTTTTGATCTAGCGATCCAATTCCCATCGTGACCAACCCCAGGAGTACCCATTTTTGCAACATTCACGCCCTTAAACCAATTGTATTCATAATAATAGTATCCACCAATACTATTTCCACTCTTCTCCTTAAATGTAGTTGTCTCCACTCTCTGCGTATCTGCATCAACGTATTGCCCATAAATACCATCGTTCGCACCAAAATAAGTATTAGGTATCGCCTTTTTTAAAAATTGATAAGCTGGATCAGATGCCTTAAAATCACTCTTCCCATCAAACAAATTTGAAACAAAAGAAGACAAAAGGGGTCCGGCTTCAGGTATAAAATGCTTACTGTACCCTGGAACTAAGCTGTAAAGGCCATCTTCAAAATTTATTACCTGCCCCCGCTCAGAGTCATAGTCGTAGTTTACAGTGCAGGCAGATACAACATTACTTCCAATTTTCATTCTACCGTAACCAACCGGTACAGATGAACCTTGTTGATATCTATTTTCGCCGCCATTAAATATAAAAGATTCAGTTTGTATCGCTAAAGTGGAGTCATCTCTCTCCATTGCTTCTGCTATTTTTTTATTGACATACATGCTGGCAGCAGTTGTTAATGCTGTCATAATTAATCCACCCGCAAATCCAGCTCCTTGTGGCATAGGGAATATATGTATATCTTTTTTGGTCGGTAAAGAGTAATCTATTTGCTCGATAAAATCACCTTTGGGCATTTTTTTTATACCGTAGTTAACTCCTTCTCTTTCTTTGCTGTTTAAGTATATTTCTATTTCTTGGTGATTTGCGAACAGGGCCGAGACAGCCTCGAAAGGAGAATCTACATCTAGATCCCACTCCTTGCCAAACTTCTCTCCAAGCTCTCCATGTAGAAATACCTTTTTCATCCTTTTACCTAATATATTTACACTAACGAAGCATGCCTGTACACTTCTTTTATTTTGGATTGCCAGCGTTCATCAAGTAATTCTCGGCGCGATAAAACCCCCTCAGCTTGATGGATAAAATAATCGTCACCAGTATATATACCAACATGAAATCTTCTACCCTTCCTAACCTCAAACACTAATACATCATGTTTATTTATTTTTTTATCTTTTATCTCTATTAAGTTTTTATTTAATATTTTTAATAATAGTTTATTTGCTTCTTTATCTTCTTTTGGAAGCCAGTAGTTTTTATTCCATTTAGATATGTTTATATTTAATTCTTTTTTAAAATAATCTTTAAACATACAAGTACATTCAAAAAATCCTTTTATATAAGGTCTACCAGTAAGCATATTAGTATTATAACTTTCAGGATAATATAAATAAAATTTTTTAGTAATTAAACTATAAATTAAATAAGGCACACCCATTTCTTCAGACATAGCTATGTCAGGCTTGGATGGCTCTTCATTACTTCTCGGATGGGAGTGGTATATTCCTATAATGTTTTTCTGAATACTATACTTCAAAAACTTAGAAGGAGATATAGTAAAGCAGTCTCTTGGCTCTAAATGCTCATTAACGGCTCTTTCTACAGAAATGGTTAAATCTTTATTCAGTAAAACGAACCCGCAGACTTCTTCATCCGGATTACTTTCTGCATGTTTAATAATTTCAGCGTCAAACATCTATTTAAATTCGTATGGATCAACACCAGGGAAACCCCCAAAAGGTATACCTTCTTCAGACTCTGTCCAGAATTCATCATCACCCGCTGGATTAGTACTTATTCTCTTCCCGCCTCCTGCACCCGTGGCTGCATCAGAAAATCGCAACCTACAACCACATAAAGTTCTATCGCAATCATCTAACACCCAATTCTCTCTGTCGTAGACCGGGTTTGATCTAACGCCATCATTCAGGCAGACGTATATGTCTACTGGATTTAATGATGAATCGTGATCAAATGGAACTAGCTTAACCGTATCGCCCCTGGAGTAGGTTTTAGTTATCTCCCAGTCTAGGTAAACTTTACCTTCCTCAAGTTTAGCAAACTCTTGGTTATTAAAATCTCCACTAAAATAAGTTTCACTTCCAACCATATTTTCATTGTACCCGCTTGGGACAAATCTTTTATTTTTTGTATCTGATATTGGCTTCCCCTTATATCCGCACCCTATGTCCCCCCTATATTGCCATGGGCAATTATTCGAGTAAACAGTCCTAGCTGGAACACTTGCGTTCTGAAGCTCCAAAAGTGAGACTAATTCAAACTGTACAATATTATCATCTTCTTTTATTTTTTGATTGACAAAGAAAACATCCTCGCCAAAAGCTGCCTCTGGATCAGGCTCAGCATGCGGGTTTATATTATTAGGAAAATTAACTGAATCCAAATATTTAACGAATGTTTTTATTCTTGTTACTTTGTAATTTATAAAGTCTTCGAAGTAGTTAAGGCGCAATGAAATTACCCCCTGATGATTAGTGAAGGTCAATTTAGGTCGAGGCAATCTACCATCCCCATGCATCTCAAAACCTTCAGCCCTGATTGGGAAAAAATCATATTCCTGCCCATCAAATACTATTTTATTCTTGTATCCATTTTCGCCTGCATGAAATAAATACTGACCTTTTTCCCTAAGGTTGATTTTGTATAAACATATTATCGCAGAAGGATCTAATTCAAATAAAGAGTTGATGTTTTTTTCAGTATTTTTCATGATCAATAATTATTAGAGCTATTAGGGTTACTAGCGCTTGAGCCATTTGGATTTACTGTTCCGTCTGGATTAATAGAGCCTACGAAATCAGATATGTTTATGTTATTCTGCAAGTTATATGCATATGCAGTCCTAGGAGGTAATCCAACTACTTTATATAAGTTCTTATACTCAGAGGTTGGGCTCAAGAACGAAAGTTCCTGTGTTAATTTCCTACTTGAATTTGATTTTTCATACAATCCACCTAGCCCAATGTGCCACCTCATGTCTGTTATATCTGATCGTGATTTATATTTTTTATGCCCCATATTTCTTATGTCGTCTGACGCGCCAAAGTAATACAATTGATACATTATTACATTTTTTAAAGTTTCGGGATCCCTGCTATTTAACTCTACGGATTGGTCATCTATGCAATCTCCCCACAAGTTTTTCTTTAGCTTATTGTACCAATTTTTATCTAAATATTTTTGTATATTTGAAACGAAAACCTCATCTCTATTTTTTCCATTACTAAATATTGAGTCGGCATTACATAGGTCGTTTATAACAAAAAAACTATTCCACTCTTTCAGTGTTGAACTCTTTGTATTTGAGTTATTTAGGGCTGGTTTAATTTCATCTATATTATTTAATCCACTATAAGGCCTTGCTGGTCCATTCATAAAATCCCGACCTATATCAATCGTAAATATACCGCCCCTCTGAGAAGATGATACTAAATTTATTAGTCCGGTTTTCTGAACGTCATTCTGTTTTATGTCCACAAACGGCATTCTACCATCTAATGAATTAATATTATTTACCTGTATTTTAAAATCAGGAAACCAATCTTCATTATAGTATTCCCCGGGAAAATACGAACTTGACAATTCGTATTCGCTTTGGCTTAAATCTTGTTTGCTTATTAAAGGTTTAATCTTATTTGGCCCTGGAGGTCTTGCGTATCCATTAAGTACGCCCGAGAGCTGGTCTGATTCGTCTATTAATTCATTATTGGAAAGTGAAGATACGGAGCTTCCGGGTACCCAAGAAACCCCCCTCGGGTAACCTATCTTGCCAGCGCTGGAATTATTTAACCCTGTGGGTTCTTCACTCAGAAAGGGAAATCTTTTTATTGAATAAATATAGTCGGAATTAGTTTGGTATTCAATTACTCCACTACCTCCCGTCGTATAAATTCTAATTGAAGAAGTTTGGCCAGCCTCCATGGCTATAGACAATCTAAAGTAATCACTATTAGAGTGATCTATTCCTGATAAGTTTATAATATTCATTGATAATAAGAATCTCCACATAATCCATCTGCATTAATGTCACCGCTGTCACTAATTAACATTATCATTCTTTCTCCATCATTAGTTTTTCCGAACAATACGCTTGAATCTTTAATGATGAAATCATTTTTAAAAGTTTCTTCTGCTGTTATTTTTATATTTACCCCTGTCAACTTAGCCGATCCAGGAACATCATAAGTAAAGGAACTAAGTGGCGCAGATCCATCGTATTCTCCGCTTACTACAACTATCTCATCAGAAGTTCCTCCTCCTTTTTGTGGTATTTTTCTAATGATTGTATTAACACCCGTTCTTGGAAAAACTTTGTTTATTATATTTTGATAATCATCATCACCCCCCTCTCCGGTTATGACATTTATCATTTCATCAAACGCCCCCATGGCTCCACTCCAGGAAGGGTTGCCCTCGGATTGCCATTTTGGGTTATTGTCTAGAACTAATTTAATCTGCTCACTCATTGACGATAGCTTTTTGTATCCTTCTTGCACGGTTGATCCCAATGGAATGTCATTAGAGAAAGGCCCCATAAATGGCACACAATAATCTCCACCAATAGCAGGCAGATCATAATTTTTCTTTTCAATAAAATTGCCTGTATTCAACATCCAATCTAAATCGTCTTCTTGGTAGCAAACAAACTCTCCTTCCAGCTTAAAACTAGCAGAACAATAAGAAGAAGTTGCATTAGAGGAAAACTTGACAACCACATCTTCAGGGTTTCTCTGCTCGAAATATTGCGCATCCTCTGTTGTAGAAAAATAAGCCTCATCTCTAACAACATAAGAATCATTTCCAGATTCTTCAAATAATTGCATTGCAGGATTTGATGACTTTATAGCTTTTTCAGATAACACCAAATCGCAATCTTGGTTCTCTTCCCACCACAATATAGACGTTATTGGATCCTCCTTGCAGTTTAAAACCTCAAAGCCTGGCAGGATGTCGAAGGTTGCCCCAAACTTGTCTCCAGTCCTACTCTCTAGACTCCCAGCGTTACCACTTAGTAATTCAGAGTACAAAGGGTGAAAAAATGTATTAATATTAATTCTTTGATACGGCTCTATAGTTATAGGTAATTCTTCTGTACTCCCAGTTGTGTATTCGGAGAATCCCGAATAATCTGGGTATTTAAATATGGAAAATCTATCAGGATTGCTATTTTTAATTCCAGTTATAGTCAAAGGCAAAGTGCAAGTATTTATTATTGTCACGAACTTGCCACTGTCAACAACAATTCTTTCTATTTTCTCACAATCAAACTCTGTAATAGGCGCACAACCCCCCTCTGTTTTGATTCTTTTTGGATACTCAGTATTTATATACTTTAATCCATCTTCATTTATTATGCTATCGCACCCAGCGTAAATCGTCTCTCCAGAAGGAGATAAGCATATTCCAGATTCCTCATTTATAAAAGACATTATAGCGGGGAAAATATTCCGTTAGTGGTTAAAGTGTTGTATGAAAACCTGGTTATAGGGTCGCCATTATTATTTGATGATGTCTGAGTGTTTATTGTCTTGCTTAAAGACTTCACCCATATTTCCTCTTCTGCTGTTGGATTTATGTACCCATAGCCTCCGTCGTGTATCGCTGTGCCACCCCTATAAAGCGCGGCTTTTATGCCAACTGGATTATTTGGATTCCCTCTTGCCCCATACCAAAAAGCCCTAAATTCTAAATTTATTATATCTCCATACCCTCCGGCTTTCCAAGCTGCAATATTGAGCTTGCACCCCTCGACTCCTTGACCTAAATTATCGCCACCCCACTCCAGTACCCCATTCCATGACCCACCCCTGGCCCACCCCAAATCTCCAGAAAGGCCAGTTACCCTAGTTCTTGTGTCCAAATCCCTTCCACTTGTAAACTCATAAGTAAATATTATCCAATCTGCATCAAAGTTAACGCCCAGGGTTTTCTCAACCGAAGGTTTAAACGATTTTATTGAGGTCTTGACGTTAAAATTAGCGAAGCAGTCCATCTTCTTTTCGGTATGATCTTTGGAGTTGAATAAAAACTGAATGGTTTCGCTTTTATCAAGTTTCTGCGTAGACCTAAAACCGAAAAATAAATCTATTTTTTCCCCAGGCATTAATTTTGGTATGTGATTGTAGTTTCCGGCTTTATCAACATCAACGCCTCCTATATTATAATCTATTACCTGTAACCCTGAATCTAGTTCAAAAACCCTTACAGGCATACCTTTTGATGCTACACCTATGTTTTTTACTCCCATGCTGCTGTTTGCATTAGACGCCCAGCCTCCATTTATTTCTACCACCCTGCCTTCTCTGTAGACCTCATATTCTGTATTAAAAGATTTCCATAATATATTTGAAGCATTATTTTCGCTCGTAAGTAATTTTTGATTAAGAAAGTCCCCAAAGTATTGCCCACCGTACCCTTTTAAATAATCATCTGCCGAACTCTCAATATATTGAAGGGCACTAATCTGACCGCCTTTAGGTATCCCTGACTTTAAATATTCGGTATGGTATTTTGGAAAATCTTTCTGTTCCTCAGAATTTACAATGGTATTTAATATATCTACAGCATGAGGCCCGCAATTATAAAGCGTTATCGAAAAGATATTTTGCGACCCACTATCTTCGGTTAAAACTTCCACTACATCTATCAAGGAGATCAGCCTTTCAATTTCTTTAGCGGGACTACCTCCATCTGTTATGGCGTAATAAAACTCAGGATCTTCAGGCTTAATATCGTAATCATAAACTGATTCCTTGGCTCTGCTTGATATAGATCCACCTATGCTAGCAAAGGTTAAAAGTGTTGGAACTTCTTCCTGGTACCAATCAGGATTAATTTTGCCAAAGTCTGGGTTGTGTTGCCCCGTATCTTCGTTCGCCGTATAGGTGCTCATCTCTATGCCTATTTTATTTTTAGTTAAAGTTGAGTCTGTTGGCCTCCTTTTATTTAAATCTCCACCAGGTCTTAACTGGTCAGCTATATCAATCCAAGAATCAGAAGCAAAGTTCCCATCTCCAGCAACAATAACAATTCTTTCTGAGACCGTCTGAGCTCTCGTACTATTGTAAAACTGAGCTAGCGCTCCCCCTAATGCGCCGAATACATTCGAGGACCCCTCAGATCCATATGAAAAAATTTGATTCACCAGATTTATCATTGATGCAGTATCATACCCTTCCGGAACGGTGGATAAATCAAGAGGTATAAAAGGCGTACTCCTAGTAGGTGACATTATTCCCATATTGCAGGATTTTTGATTAATCTTTATTATAAATTTCTCAAAGTTCTTTAAATTAAAACCATTAACCTCAAGAAGCTGGTTTAAGGTTTTATCAGATTGATGATCATTTAATGTTTCCTCAAAACTTGAAATTAAACTGGTATTGTCAGGTTTTGATGGCCAAGGAGGAACACTGGTATCTCCGCTAATATCACCAAAAGATATTGCGGGGGCATCAAAAACCCCGCCATAATCTTTAGTTCCAGGAGAAATATAATTATTGTAAGCAACGGTTATTTTTTTTATTACATCTAAAAGGGCCTGAAGTTTAGTTACAGACTCAAACCCTATTGCACTACCCATGCTTGGTCCATTCTTCACAACAAACACCAGGTCCACCTCTTTTCTCTTAACCTCCTTTACCCCCCCTTCTTCTAACCCAACTCCCGCTGCGGCTTGCAATTGAGAAGAAAAAGTGCAAAGTTCATGAGTTGTTATAGGGTCATATATTTCCGCTCCATAACAAGGCTTATCTTCTTCTTGCCCTATGCCAAATACCGACCTGAGATCTTCTTCTATAGAGGTAGCGGATTCTACAAAGGTAACGGATATTGTATGATTGTTTTTGTAAACAACATCGTGGCCCCAACTAGGACAATAAAACGTAGACATATACGGCCTAGTTTGTGAAGTTAGGTAGCTTCCATCTTTTAGGTAAGGTCTCGGCATTTGAAACCTAAACTTCTTGTATCCTAAATGGCTCTCCAAAAACTGTAATATCTCAGCCGCTTCTTCGTCACTTCTTTTTTCAAACGTTAAATTAAATGTTGATAAATTTGAATTTATACCCCTCTTATATCTCTTGTTATAAGTTTTTGTAAAGCTTGTCTGTATGTGGTCAGGAGTTTGCTCTAGCCCAAAAACAAGACTCGGCTTGTGGTCAAAATTCCTAACTTCTAACCATGGAAACTTTGGAGTTTCATTAGGGTCTTTTAAATATATGCTACTTCTTCCTTGTACCGCCGATATAAGCAACCAGAAGTCATCCTTGGCTTCCAGTGTAAAATTTTCTAGAGGAGTGAATGTTACCGACAAAGTATCTTTATCTATATCTGAATCAATTTGCATTCTTCTATAGTTTTTTAAATAAACCTGCCTTTTTCTCTGTACCCCGGTTGCTGGATCAATATCAACAGATGGAATATTTGATACATTTTCTGGGAGTAAAACTTTACTGTACGAGCAGTCTTCAGGGCAAACCTGCATATGCTTCATTGTTATATTGCCCCCAAATATAAACTCTTCTCCCCTGGTTGTAATAAAATCTACTCCACTTTCTTCAAAATACTGGGCGCCATCTTCACTTTCGTAAACTTCTTCTCTTGGAATTATCTGGTCTTCGCTCACAGGCCTCCATAATTGCTCAGCTGGATCAGTCGACTGAACCTCATTATTCCTGAGTTCAACTCTTCCTCCGTCTATTGGGTCAAACCAACGAATTGACGTCTTTTCTCCAGCGGATGAAGTTGCTCTGTAATTAGCGACCTCTTCTTCCGAGCCTTCCTCTAGTATAGGCCAAAAAGCATACTCTGTTTCCGATATTTTTTTCTTAATTTTTGTCTTACCTACGTTGTATCTAGAATTTTTTGGATCTATTACTTTTATAAAAACGCAATCCTCTTCTTCCAGCCCCACATCTTCTGTAAAAGTTATGATTCCTCCCGTGACTTCCACAAGGGTGTCTTCTGGGTAGCGTTTTATTCTTTTTATTTTCTTTGTGTCAACAGTAGTGGTTCCATCTCCCTCTTCAAGCGTAAATGTATTTAATGTTATTTGTTCGCCTTTTTTGAACTCAGTGGTTTCATCTATGAATATAGGTATAAGTGCGTCAATCCTTTTATTATAACCAGCGTGACTTTCCACGCTAGAAAGAGTACTCTCAGTATTACATATAAATTTCGCGCTTATATTATTATTATTTCTATAAACAATTGAGTGGTTGAATTGAGTACAGGTATACTTTAAATCATCTTTATATGGATAAGTATACTTAAAATTAAAGGATCCTATTTCGCTAGACAAAAGCCTATCCCCCTTATAATCTAAGCTAAAAATCGACTCGTATGCAAATGACTTTTCTTGTAAAAAATGTATAATAGCTTTAGCTTCTTTATCTGTTCTATTGTTGAAGTTTATGTTAAGCTCCATGGGTAGAGCATTAATAGCCATATTAGTAACATAATCTTTACCCTCCCCCATCTTTAGCTCTTCATTGATTGCAACAAAATCCGACTTACTTCCATAGGAAGGTCTCCAAACAAAATCTTGCGTCCAGTATTCTAATCCATTTTTACTATTAGGACTATTCCAATAAGATGACTCATGATCCTTAATACAATAAAAGAATTTGCTTAAGTTTCTTACAGAGGGCTTCTTAAATACAAGGCCCCCAGAATTTAATCCGTAAACCAATAAAATTATCCTTCCAGAAACCGCATCTTCCGGGATTGAAGTGTCAGCTATATCTATTGTTACATTATAATACTCGGTATGATTCAGCTCACTTCCAGCCATCAACCTGTGAGTATCCCTCAAGTTCGGCGCATAAAGCTCTACATCATTTTCATCATAAAACTTTACACCTACCCCAACACCTATCGAGTCACCAATATTAACAGATCTATTTTGATTTTCAGTTAGATATGTTTTATATTCATCTATCAACTCAGTAGACTCAGTATCCTTTTTTACTAATACATTAACAGAATAACCTAAACTAGAATTAAGCTTAAAATATTCACTAATTAATAATTCAGTATTATTATTTATAATAAAATTTTTATTTTTAGAAAATGTTAAATCTTCTATTGATAAAATATCATTCTCTTTCCAGTGAGTATTAGGTTGATAGTCTACATATGGATATTTATCTAGAAGTGTTACATTATTCCCGGTCTCTATAAAATACTGTATGCCTTCTTCTGTTTGAGTTGTTTGTTCTCTTGGCTTATAATTTTCTATATCTGATTCGAAAACCTGCTCGGGCGGATTTCTGGTACCGCTTAATTGATCCAATAAAACTAAATCGCTCTCACCGCTTTCCTGCCACCATTGCACAGAATTAGCTCCAATTCCTGATATAGGTATGTCCATTATCTATAAGACTGTTTAATAGTTGCTGAGCCTTGCAGGAACCCGCCTTCTGAAACGCTAAGGTTGTCTTCATCAACAACACCGTAGTCCTTTAATTCTTGAGATGGTAAATCTGGGTGAACCAAACTTCCAGCTAATCTAAATTCCTTCATAAGACCTTGGTTATTATCAGTAAACTCTTTACTGAACCCTATGTCAGATAAGCTTACTGTTACATCAGCTCTTTGCCCTGATATTTTCAAGAATGGGTCAAGCTTCTCCCCCTCTATTCTTATGCTAATATCTATATCTTCTTTTGTGACTCTTATCGGCAGCTCGCCGTCATCGTCCATTTTGCCACTTAATGGCACTGGAACTTCTGGATTTCTTTTTGAGCTTATTTTATATGTGAAATTTAATGGGTATTCTATTCCCACATCTGATGCGCCTTCTACTCTAGTATTGATTGCATGAGGTACGCTCAATTGATTTTCTTTTATACATCCATAGTCATTGATGATTGAATCTGCTAGTCCTGATTGATATAACATTCTGCCGTATATATCTAAACTTAAATTTGCTTGTATTATTTGAAAAGGCTCTGCTGAAAAAGAAAGCTCTCTAAGGTAGGCGTCCTCAAATATGTAGTCGCCAAAGGACCCAGTAATTTTACTTTCATTTACTTGCGGATAAATATTAGGATCTAATAATCCAGTTAAGTCAGCAAAAGTATGAAGATTTCCTGTATTCATATAATAAGTGACATCAAGCGAACCTCTTACGATGCCGCCTGCTGCATAGTTTCTTAAAACTTCAACCTCTCCATACTCTATATCTTCTTCGTATCTGAGTTTCGTTTCGCCTGTTGACCTCACTTTTATATAGTAATCTCCTGGCGATAAATCCTCAGTTAAATAAAGTGCTTGCCCTCCAGGATAAGCTATTTTTGCACCACTTAATATATTTTCAACCGATTCCGGTATTCTAACCCCTGGACCATTTGTCGGTCCCATAAGAAAGCCTGATTCATGTGCTCCTGTAAAATGTATATCTCCGGTCTGAAGAGCGAATGATATATTATAGTCTTCTACGAATTTTTTAGCCTGAATTGGCTGGCTTGCAGAAAGTCCAGCTCTATTTGCGAATACCATTACGGGTTCTTCACCTTCAGAGGCCATCAATAGAGGCACATCTTCGTATCTATAAAAAGGCTTACTCATCTCTTATTATAATAAGATTTATAGCTTAAATTTACAGTCATTCTTCCGTCTGTAGAGGCAGCCATACTCTCACCAACTAGTCTAGCACTCTTGACAACGTAATGCTGTATTGGTGCTCCAAAGCAATCGTTTATTTTTATTGCTATATCATGAACAGTTGGCGATTTCAAATATTTCCTAAGACTTTGGTATTCGTACTTATCTATATCCAAGCTAAAAGAAGTGTCCGTTGTTACAGGCCATGCAACATCCACCTGGGCAGGAGTCGAGGAACCAACTGTATATATTGGTGACACTGGAACATTTATGCTGTAATTAAAAGAGGTAACACGATCAGTTTTAGCTCCTGCGCACTCGACTATTATTGAACCTTGATTAGGAAGCCTTATTTCTGGAAAAGGGTTTGACCCTGAAGCATTGTATATTCCCGCATTAGAGTCCTCAGAGGCTATTGCGAACCCATTACCTTCTTGAAGAAAAAAAGCCTCATCGTCTTCTTGCTCCATAAATTCAGGGGATCCACCTATATCGCCAAACACTCTAATAGAAGTAGAAGTTGATGGCAACTCCCCAACCGCACATGATACAGCATGGCTGGTTATGTAACCCTTATCGAAACCAAAGTATCTTTTTCCATGATGTATGCTGCCCGTAAAAGGAACATCTCCGGTAAATTGAAGAAAAAAGTCTTCACTAACAAGCGTGGAGTTTATTGAAAAAGAACCTTCTAACGGCGCGTTAAGTACGGCCATACTTTGAGGAAAACCGCTTAAATCTCCATCAACCGCGCACTCGGGGCTTTCTTCTCCAAGTATATGAAACCCATCTTCATCTAAGATAAAAGATCCGTCTGGCTGAGCAAACCTATCTTTATCTTCATAGAAATTTTGATTAACATGCCCCCAACCAAGTACGTTAATTGGTTTTTCTTCTATAGCGTAAGATCCGGCGACATTCTGAACTCCTGATATTTGAGTTCCATTTATGAAGAATTTTTGCTCATAACCTAATACCGTTTGCTTCATGAGCTAAGCTCTCCACCTATTCTCTTCTCTTCCCTGATAACATCCATCACTGCGCTCTTTATTTTTAGCGAAAGTTGCTGCTCTTCTTCGTAGGAGCTAGCTGAACCATCAGTTGACACACTCTCTCTGCCCGTCTGATCTATGGTTACGTTAACGTTTATATTGTTTGTTGTTTCGCTTTTTTGTTGAGTTGTAGTGGCTGATTCGCTTTTTTGGCCAAAAGACTGATTTAACATTTCAACCGGATTAGAGTTTTTAATTCGGTTTGTTGGCACTGCTCTCGGCACAGAAGAAGTTGGTACAGCTGGTGCGTCGCCGACAACTCCACCTTCATAGTATCCACGCTCACCCCTCTTAAATCCCTCTGGATTTTGCAATGCAAATCTCATCATGTTTGGATTTTCTCTAAGAAGTTTGTCTGTTGAGCTCTTCTTGATTATAAAGTCTCCCTCGGTTAAACCTACTGGTCCAACATTATCTATACCGCCCTTGCCCTGAATGATCGGGAGATCTCCAGTGGTATTCATTCTGTTTAAATTATCGTAGCCAATTCTTTTGGCTATGGCTGCTGGAACAAAACCTTCTCCTGCAGTAAGCATTGCTGGCACGGAGCCTCCAGATTGAAATTTTCTTCTTTTCTTTCCGCTTACAGCTGGGTCAAACTTTGAGCCCTTCCACCAATTCGGGTCACCTGCCATAGTTTCACCTTTTGCAATAGAATTAAATCTATGCATTTTTGTATGCTCGTCCATCTGTGGTCCAGAATCTACCTTACTCCAATATGACTTGATATTTATTTCGTCACCAAATTTTCCATCATCACCCCTTATTCTTTCATTTACAGGCATGTACGAATCGTTTCCAACCTTGAGCATATTATTATTCTCGTATGAATCTTTAACTTGACTGTAATTTACATCTAAGTTTTGGCTTCGAGCCTGCTTATAAGCTTCTGAGTGACTGCCAAAGCCTAAATCTCCCGCGAATAAATTTTTAGCTTTATCCCCCACAAATCCTGAAACTTTAGATAATCCTTTTGATATGTATGGGCTTACCACAGAGAATGCTTCAGACATAATGAATCCAGTAGCTAATCCTACATACTTTTGAACTTCTTGCATCTTCTCATCTACAGCCGCGTTTTTCTGTTGAACTTCGTATGCTGCTTTCTCCAATAAGTAATCCTTGTATTCTTGCATTACTGGGTCCCTAGCTATAAATTTAGAGCTCAGCCTTGGGTCTCCTCGATTAAAGTTAACGTCAGACTTTAAGCTCAAATTCTTAAGTTTCTTACCGTCGAATGTAGGCGGCTTTTCTATTGGCCCATTATCTAAGTGATCAGCCATAGCTCTTGACACTTGGTCCATTACCACTAATCTGGTAAGCCCTTGAGCCCCCCTGACAATTCTGCTACTAGAGTTTGGGTTATTAAACTCCGCAACGCCGCCTTTCTCGAAATTCTGTATCTCCCCGCCGCTATGCTTGAATTGCTTTGCTTGTTCTTTTGGTACGACATATTCTCCCGCCGTTAACATCGCAGGAACTTTATCTACACCCGCTGGTCCGTCTACAAATCCGCCTTTTGCGAAGTGTTGTATTTTGCCTCCCGACTGCGATTGAGACTTATCGCTATCTATTTGCATCGGTAAAACTCCAAAATCTTGAAGTGATTGAATTGCTTTTTTTAGACCCTCATTAAAATCACTAATTGTTACCGAGGCATTACTCATTATGCCAGAAAACTCATCATATGATTCTTTATTGCCTTCTATAGATTCTCGCAATTTTTTAATGTTATTTTCGCCAGCTACATATTGTAAATTTAGACTTTTAGTGTTCTCGTAACTATCTTCTGCTGCAATGGCAACATCCTTATATACTTTAGCTAGATTTTCCGAAACCCCTAGATCTTTTTGGATTGCTTCGATTTCCTTATCCTTTATCTTTAAAAAATCTTCAATATCTATTTTTGCCCAGTCTTCCTTACTTCCTTTAGTATAACTGATCTCTCCAAGCTTTGGTTCTCTTGGGCCAGTAAGCATTGTCTCGCTTTCTTTTATCCCGATTTTAAAGTTATTTTTTAATTGATCTAAATCATCAATCCCCTTGTATTCATTTCCAGAAACTTCATTGATACCCTTATTGAAGAAGTGGGCAACACCTTTCATTTTATTAACCCTATTATCTGTCTTTGTGTTAGATAAAGCTGTAAAATCGGCTTGGTTATGTATAACTCCTTCTAGATATTTCTTATTATCACTAAGGGCTTGTTTTAATCCGCGTTCATCGAAGCTGTGAAGATTTTCAGCAATTCCTGCCTTTGTCTTTTCAGCCCTAGTAAGCGTATCAGCAATAGGCGTTACTTTATTTGCCTTTTTGAATCTTTCCACTAATAAAGAGTCGTTGCCATCTAGCATTTTATGTATATCCCTCGCTGCTGCGGTCCTTCTTACTTCCTCAAGAGTATCTTTCCCTGTACTTAAGGGTGAAATTAAATTAGAGGGTGGGGCATCAACAACTTTTTCTTTTGAAATTTGATTCTGCATAACCTCCTTAAGAGCTCTAACTTCAGAAGTTAAGTCCCCCAATGGAGTATTAAGTTTTTCTAACGCTCCGCCAAAATGACGCATCTCGTCAGTCATTTTAGCTTCGTCAGATTTTCCATCTTCTCCGGTAAATGCAAATGTCAAGTCTTTTAAAATCTTATCTATGTTTGCGTCCATCATTCGATCAAGCAATTGATCCGCAAGGCCGAGACCAAAGTCAGACCATGCCTCACTTGCGCTTTTTGAACCACTACCAATATCCTTGAACAACTGCTTGAGCCCACTTCTTGCATTATCAATTCCAATATCCACTAAATCAGCGCCAAGATTTTCTGCACTAACATTAAGTTCTGCCATTTTTGATCTAAGCCTATCCATCGCTCTGCTACCATTACCAAGCAATTTATTAGTCTCCTCAAGTGAAGCAGCATAAGCGGCCATATTTTCAGCACTAGGATCTATTTGAGCCCTCATCCCTGCCGTCCTTGTTGACGCAATCGCATTAGCTTTCTCAATTCCAATATCAGCCCCAGCAGTAACGGCTAAAGCTCTCTTATCTACTTTTGCCTTAGTTATTGCATTTTGAAATTCAGTCAACTTATTGGAGGCTTCTTGTAATTCATTTGCCTGCTGTATTAGTTTTGCCTGCTTACCTTTCTCGGTCAGAAGTATTGCGTTTTCTGCCGCAATTAAAGCTTCCAGTCTGGCAGAATGAAGCGCTTGCTCCCTCTGTTCTCCAACTAGCTCAGTAAGAGCCTTACCTTCTGATAGTTGTTTATTCTTTTCAGCCGCCAATAAGTTCCCACTTCTTAAATCTGAAATTTCCTTAGCTAGCTGTTGTTTCACCAATTCGGATCGGCTTTTCTGACTACTCAAAAACTCCAACCTTGATTGCGATTCTTGAGCAGCTCTTTCGGCGCTTAAAATTTCACTCTTATTTTTAGCTTCTAAAATGATTTTATTCTCTTTAGATTCAGCCAGCGCACCTGTCTGAGCCTCTAATTGTCTAAGAGATAACACGGCCGCAATCGCGTCATTTCTATTCTTCTCCTTTTGCGACTCAAGCCCTTTTTGCTGCATCTCTAAACTTTGAGCTACTGCTGACGCCAAACCTTCACCCTGCTTGTTTGTTACAGCCATATGCATGGCTTCGCCCTTTATGCTTTTTAAAACATTTTCACGGTTCTTGGTTATCGCGGCTTGAGTGTCAACATCCATCCCCAAATGCCTAAATAATGCGGTAGCGCCCTTCACGGTTTTTTCAGAAATAAGTCTTTCTTTTTCGCTCTGGTCAGCTATAGATTTTTGGTTATCTGCTGACTGTTTTAATAATTCAAGCTTTCTGTCTTTTTCTGTTAAAATTTGTTTAGTTTTAATTAAATCTTCTTCACTTATATTAACAATACCTTTTTGATGCAATAATGCTATTAAGGCTGCAGAATTATTTGAGTCAAGAATCTCGCCATGCTTTTTTGCAAGCATTGTCATTATTTGAATGTTGCTATTGAAGCCCTTTGATTCGTCCGCTACATCCCGGAATATTTTACTGATTGAATCTATAGCAGATGTATCGAGCTCTATGCCTAAGTCAGCTTGTACCGCTGAAAAGTCTGCATTTGTCACACCTTCATCGATTTTTTCCTTTAGTTCCTGTACCGCTTTATCAGCCTCGGATCCTTTTTTATTAAACATGGATGCCAAGGCTTCAGTATTTAAATACGTATCCCTAGTTTTATTTAAGCTGTCAATGACTCCGATTTCTGCAGCCTGCAAATCGTTTGCAAACTTACTGTCTATTTCGTTCCTCTTTCTTGCGAACTCGAGAGATATAGCGGCTTCTTTCTCAATGGCATTGTATTGTAATGACAGTTTCTCGCTCGAGAGGAGCATGGAACTTGAATGTTTTAACGCCTCCAAAGATAGCTTTGACTCGTGCTTCGTATTTTTCCTAAACTCGCCAACCTCGAAGATCACTTGCTTGTATGCCTCTATATATTCTTTTTTAAGCTGAGCTTCTTGCTTTCTGTCGGACTCTCCCTCTAGCTGTTTCTTGAATATTATAAGCTGCGAAACTATCTTCTCCATTGCTCCACTAAAAGCCTCTGATTCAACCTTATGTAAACCTGATGTGTTATCTATAGCTTCGTCAATATTATTCCCCAGCATATTGATCTGTGACGCAATCATCTCTGAGTCAAAATTCTCAGTACCTTTCAGTCCAGAAGAAAGCCTGTCGGTTAAACTGCTTAAATCACCCATGCTTGTTAAATCAACGTTTGTTTCGTTTGATAGTGCAGCAATGTTTCTATTTAAGATCTTAAGTCTATCTTCTGTTTCAGCGCTTTCTTCTCCAGCTAGAACACTAGAAAGCCCCATTCCAAGCTGAGAGCCTCTCATTTTTGCCGCAGATTTAAGAAATTTTTCTTCACCTTTATCGGCGGAAAATACATCGAGTTTTTTATCAATCAACTCTCCGAAAGATTTTGTTCCCTGCAGAAACGACATTTGTTTTCTTTGGGCAGCTATAACTTCTTTTATGATTTTAGAGTAGTCTTCATTTCCGGTTGTGCCTTTAGCCAATTCCTCAGTAAATTTCTGGGCAACTTTTGATCCAACCATATTTTCGTCCAATAACGCAGACATTGCTTCTTGGGACTTTACCTCTAAATCAAAACCCTTTAGCTTCAGCTCTTGCAACTTTAGCTCTTGTTTTTGAGTTCTTCTTGCACCCAAGACCTCCAGCTCATCTATTTTTTCATTATTCTGAGATTGAGTCTGCAAGCTCTCAAATGCTGATTGCAATTTATCCGTACTTTCTCCTAGTTTTTCTATCTTCTTTGCTGCCCTTTCAGAGGTGGTGCTCAGTAAATCCATCAGCCCTGAGCCTTTCTCCAAGCCAAACACTTCGCCAATATTAAAAAACTTAAAAGCCTCATTCAATCCAGTAAACAAAGTATATGCCTGACCCACTAGTGGTAAAAATCTACCAAATGCTCTACTGAGTTTACCTACGCCTCCCATTAAGCCTGAAAGTCCTCCACCCCTACCAACCCTAGATCCGGAAACTCTAGCTTCGGCGGCAGCAGCTGCCCTCCTTCTGGATTGCCTTGCCTCTGGGTCTACAATCTGACCCAAAGAGAAGGACTCGCCCCTCTTTGTTCCAAGCATGTTCATGCCCTCACTAACAAGTTCTTTCTGCTGAATGTATGCGGCGGTAAGGTTACTAACTCCAAGAATGGCATCTGCGAATACTTTTGTCATACCAGAAGATGTTTCTGATAACTGCTCAAATTGACCATTAACTAAACTGATTGCAGATTGCATGTAGAAAAGGTTTTGAAGAGATGAACCCTCCGCATCAGAAGAATCATCTATAGCTCTAGTTGATTCATGAACAGACTCCCTAAGCTTTAAGTTCGCATCAAACTGCGCTTGAAGGCCTTTCAATTCACCCTTCTTGGCTGTCGTCATTTTTTTGATAATATCATTCTCGTTTTTCAGCAACTCTTCCCTGTTTAACGAGGCGCTTTTATTATCAATTTTCTTCTGGTTTTCGTTGATTTTTTTAGCAGCTTTATCTACAGATGATGAGAGTTTTTTTACGGAGTTCTCAAGATCTTTGAAACCTACTTTTACTGAGGTGCCTTTTTCTAGTCTCTGAACCCTGGAATCATCGCTTTCAAAATTGGGCACAAAGCCAACGCTAGCGCCATGCTCTTTTGGATTGATTCCCATGCTTTTAGCGCGACGTATTCCTTGTTGCACTCCTGCCGGCTCATCCCTCGTATTAGTTACGGCTAGCCCCATAGGGTTTTGCGGACCCTTCAATTGACTACTTTTTTCTACTCTGATTCTTGCTTGAGGAACTCCTGCTGCTTTTTCTCTTGATATAGCATCTTCTAAAGGGTTTGCAAAATTAGGGATATAACCTTTTGCAAATCCAAGTATCTGAAATATGTCATCAACTTTATCTAACCCAAACTTCTCATTCAATCTTTGAAACTTTTGGGCTCCTCCTGCGGCTTTTACGTATGCGTCGATCTTGGCTTGCTCGTTATTGCTTTTCCCCTTTTTTAAACTTTTAAGGTATTGATTTTTATCAAATTTTTTAAATCTTTTCCAGCTAGCCGCAAAGTTGGGCACATGCCCTTTGGCTAAAACATTAACTTTTCCACCCTTTTGCTTGTGTTTTCTTGCTGCAGTTATTTCTTTAGGATCATAACCCATCTTTATGAGCATATCGTAATCGCTTTCCAATCCTTTGTTCACATAACTCTCCAAGAACATTTGGTGAAACATATTCTTAGATTTAATTGACATCGGAGTAAGGGTTCCACCCTTGAAATTAATACCCTTATTTGCCGGGTCCCTTAATACGTCCTGAATTTTTTGCTGACGAGTTCTTGGGTCTGCGAAATTAGGCATAAAACCACCGGCATTACTTTTCCCTGTAAGCTTGCTATCACTAGGCAGTACAACTCTTTTTTTGCCTACATCTATATAGTCTATTTTGTTATTCTTCGTTTGATTAATTTGGAGATGTGCATTTATTGCCTTTTTTAATATCTCTCCTGCTCTGATCTCTTTTACAGTTTTTACTTCTCTTCCGTCTTCTAAATCAAAAAATGCGTTATTTCCTGCGAGTGTTGTTCCTGCAGCAGCAGCAGCATCTATCTCTCCAATAATTCCTTGTATCTCACTTACTTGATTGTTTCTCAAGTCCGCCATCTTAGGGATTTTCCCCCTCGGATTTTCTTTTGTTTTAACAAGAAGTCTTTTATATTCTGGTTTTTTCTGAGCCAACTTTTGATCCGGTTCTTTTAGGAATTTTTTAAGCAGTTCTATATTGGCGGCTGCAGTTTTGTATCTCCGTATCGCTGTATCCTCGGGATTTAGTCTAATATCGCCGGTTGTTACATTTCTTATAAAATCTTGATTTAATGATCCATCACCAAAAATCTTCTTCGCCCTTTTTCGAAATTGACCTCGTGTCGCTCCTTGATATTCGGGTATTATCGTGCCTCTAAATTCATCAAAAGGGTCTGCCTTATTCTTGTTTCGTAAAGTAGGGTATTGCTTTACCGATCTTTGAAGGGATATACCTTTTCCTTCCTTCAATCCCGGTATGCTTCTTTTTGATTGTTCGTTGAATTCCGTAACTCGAGAAGGTAATCCACCATCTACAAATAGATTATAATTAGGAACAAATCCACTAGACATCCTGTGAGCCAATAAAGCTTCATGGGCCTGCTGACTGGTATAGTCTTTACTGATTATGCCTTTTTTGGTTAATAGATTTGCTCCCTTTTTAAATTTTTCATTTCTAGCTTCGTTAATCATTTCCTGGGTAGCCCCTTGGCTTTCTGCAAAACGCATCAATCCGTCATCGCTATAAAGACGCAAGCTTTTTAATAATACATTTGGTAATTTCCATTCTCCTGACTTTACTTCGATTGGACTCATGCCTAGCCCGATCAAATCAACAGGAAAAGTCGGATCTCCCGATCTATCGCCTGTGGAGAAATATTTTTGACCCTCAGCTTCCAGGACGTCTTTTTCGGCCTGTTGGCTTTTCCTCCTACCTCTTTTGGGAAGCCTCTTTAGGTTGAATTGGCGCTCTATAGAATTAACTCCACCCTCATCTTGTAAATATTTTATTACGTTTTTTACTTTTGCAGAATGCGATCCCCCTGTGTTGGATAACAGCTGCTTCGTGGAGGCTTCAACGTTTATTGGCTTTCCGGACGCCTCTAACTCTGCGTAGCTTTTAGCTAAACTCCTCGGGCCCTTGACGCTTTCAGGATTAGCAACTAATTTTGTCATTGCTCGGTCAAGTATTAATTTATTGCCCTCCATTCTTGCGAAATTAGGAATGAACCCCCCGTTAGCATATGGATCAAATCCGTGCTGGCCAGCAAAGGCATCTTTATACTTAATGCCTGCTCGACTTTTCTCTGGAGGCATAATCGCTGGCTGCTTCATCCCTGGGAACTGTTTTACTTTTTCAGCTTTATTGTAAACAACTTGTCCCATTCCAGGAATATCCATTGAGTCCACAGCTCCTGCTGAATAACCACCCCGAGAAGCTTCTTTTCTTTCTTTTTTAGCTGCCTCTGGAAGTACTCCGGATGAAGCAGTAACTGGGACTGAAGAAGTAAAATCTGGATTTATCCCTGCCCTAACCAAAGGTTTAGCTAAACGCGCAGCCAGATTTGCTTGCTCCGCCATTGCCTTATTTTGTTTCTCGATTATACCTAATATGAATTGTTCTTGAGCCTTTCGATCACCCTCTAAATTATTTAACCCCTCTTGCAATTTTAAATTATCAGATAAAGCTTTGGTTATAGATTCTTCCATTTGCTTGACCTTATCCTTTTCGCTAACTATTCCAAGCACATCTTTGAGTGAGTTATTTGCGAACTTAGATATATTTACAAAAAGTTTTATAAAAATTGCGCCGAAAGCTATTGCCGCTGGCCCAGTTAGAACATTACCTATGCCCTTAACCAAACCTTTGGCAAAAGCATCTCCCTCTTCTTCCCCACCTCCAAGCATGTTTTTTATACCCTCTATTCCGTCCTGAATAAAAGATAAAAATCCTCCTATTTCTGGGGTAAAAGCTAACTTACCAATTGTTTCAGCAAGCTCCTCAATCGATGAAACAGTTTGAGACGCCATTGCAGACATGGTTTTGTTGAGCATCTCGTTTTTTACGGCAGCATCCCCAGAAGCATCTCCAGCGATTTTTGTAGCCTGCGCCTGTATACCTTGCTCTTTTGATAAGTCTTTTAACGCTGCTCTAAATATATTGGCCTGAAATATTCCAGCCGAAAACTGAACTATGTTTGACTGCTGAGACTGAGTTAGCGAGTCAAACGACTTCGCCATATTTAGCATGATTTTATCGGCAGGCAATATTGCTCCAGATAAATTCTTTACAGCTATACCCATATCTTCTAATTGCTGTATGGACTGAGGCCTTTGTATTCTGGTAAATATAGTTTTCAGTCCATTACCTATAACCGCGCCACCACGAGCAGTTGTTTGCTGCAAGGCTGTAACCAAACCAATCAAGCTGTCTATTTCGACACCTGCGTCAATTGCGACTGCCCCAGTTCGCTCTAATGCATTAATTAAATCCTCTGAACTTACAGCAAACTGAACATCTACTGCGGCTAGTTTATCAATAATATCTGTGGTGCTTAAACCTGCCTGGCCAAATGCGTTCACCGCAGCCGTTAACCCAGATACAGCTTCAGCAGCCTTTAACCCGGTCAACCTAGTCAAAGTCAAAGCGTCATTTGTCCTGATTAGAACCTCCTCCATGGTTAAACCTTGGCGTGAAAACTCTAAAGCAGCCTCAGATGCTACAGTAAAAGATTGAGCTGTATTTTTAGCTACATCAAATAATCCACTACCAAATTCCTGCAAAGATTGAGAAGAGGCATTTAGGACCACATTGATATCCATTAATGTTTTTTCAAACTTTACCGTTTCAAGAACTAAATTCTTAAATGCATCAGATATTCCATTTATTATTCCTACTGAAGCTCCAAAAGCTATAACACGCGCATTAGAAGCTTCCAGTGATTTAGTAAATTCATTTGCCGAAGCGGTAATTCGACCAAGTGGCTGAGTAAAACTTCTACCATTGACATTGAAAGATATTTGTTTGCCGCCTATATTATTTACGACTTTATTTATCTCGGCCGCAGCCCTGTCCATGCTTCTCTTTGCTTGAGAAGTATTTACGTTAAGATTTACATCTGCCCTTATTCCTGCCATTTTTCCTTATACCTTGTTAATATATGATTATATTAATAATCACATATATGTACACCTAAAAAATACCAGCTTTAAGCTTTATTCTTTTATTTATACTGGTATCAATCCGCCCTGCTCAAGTTCAACCAAACCTTTTCTCTGTAAGGCTAAATAGTACTCCTCAAAAGAGCCGCTCATGAAAAATCCATTATTACGGCTAACTCCAAAACTGAAGTTACAATCTACAGTAGCTATAGAACCAATAGATTCATTAAAATTATAACTATCAAATTTAGCATTATTAATTATATATTTTATAAATGTTTCATGTTCACTAGATGGCGCACAAGTAAAATCACAATGGTTATTTAGATTTATTTCTATTTGGTATTCTTCGTCATCACAAAACATTGTTCTTAAGTCGCCAGTTTCAAAAGCGCTAGCCAGCAAAGAGAATGATATGGTTCCTACTTGCGGGTATTTCATTTTTCTTCCGTAAGCATGCATGGATCCAAATCCATATAAATTTTCTCTATCAAACGGAAGATTAATATTAAAGCTTTGTATATTAGCTGAGCCCTTGGTACACGTACCCTCCCTTAATCCGGAAAGTATCGGACCGCCAACGTTTAAATTCTTAAGATTTACATTGATTCCTCCTGGCGGAATCGCAGATACTGGGCTCTTGTACATTATTGGGTCAAACTCTATACCCGTGCCCAATTGAATCTCTTTTCCATCTCTTTCTATAATGGGGCCAACTACATCCGAACCATCATTAATTAGATCCAAAGACGGATTTACAACTCCAGCTTTATATATTCGCCTCTCGCTTGAACCTAAAGGTATCATTCCTCCGTCTTGCAGATTTATAAATCCATTTAACTGTGTCATCAAAAAAGCCATGTCAGTTATACTGTCCAGCCAGCTATAACCTCCCATACCGGAACCTTCGCAAGAATGCCTCACATTTGAACCAACCATTGATACTGAAGCCTTGGCAAAGTCTCCAACGCTAGCGCTTATAGAATAATCAGTTACATAGCAATTTCCAATACCTATTACATCTGTTCCAGAGTATCCATTTTCCCTATTATTGTAGCCTGTTAAATCGAATTGCTCTTGACCAACGGCCATAAACAGACTTTTGTCTTCTTTTATGTTTGAGTATATTGTCCCCGTTGGAGTCGATTGCCCTTTTTGAGAAGTATTGAAACCCAAAACTTTTTCTTCATGTCCATCTGTTAATAAGTAATCGAACTGTACATTTATACTTGGTTCTGAAACTATTTTTCTATCAAGAAAGTCTTCTCCACCTATATGTTGAACGTTCTGTCTAGCTACGTCCACAGATATGCTTGCAGACTGAACCCTATTGAAGAAATAAAGATTTTCTGTATCCGGATAGGCTCCGGGAGAATCAGTCAAGAATAATCCGACTGAGTTGTATTTTATTGCATTTCTAGTTGGGTGCATGTATGTATATACACCCCTGCAGTCTACAAAATCAAATTACTTCCTGTAACCCATGTACAAACCTGATACCGGAGTATTTT